>Ga0224483_100431_pt1 | contig 13078 bp, 13 predicted proteins | sample hydfratestSal1_FD_181453 | JGI IMG/M metagenome (GOLD analysis project Ga0224483, IMG submission 181453) | Metatranscriptome of mouse feces microbial communities from Columbus University, Ohio, United States - Sal1 (Metagenome Metatranscriptome) ... | reverse complement strand
CGGCTCCACAAGATATGTATACTGCCCGGTCACTGCACTCCTCTCGCTGATTTCAACCTCCTGTCCTTCCTTTACAAGTCCTTCTCTTTCCATTTTGAATCTTTCCTGCCTCATTTTGTCCTATTCCCTTTCGATTTTCCAATATTTTGTTTCATTTCGGAACATAATGTTTATATTATGTCAATTATCGGCACAGTATATGTTCTTTATCACAACACTTGATAAAATATAACTATAGTTACAAAAAAGGAGCATCGGTAATGTCTTTTGCAAATAAACTCAAAATACTCCGCACTGAAAACAGAATGACACAACAAGATGTTGCAGACCATCTCAATGTTGCCCGTTCCACGGTTGCAGGCTATGAAACAAAAAATCGCCAGCCCTCCCATGAAAAGCTGACGACGCTTGCAAATCTTTTCCGCGTTACAATTGATTATCTTCTGGATGATGAGACAATAAACCTCGATAGTTCCCAATATCACATCTACTCAGAAGAAGAAAAGAGACTAATCTCAAAATACCGTCGGCTTACACCTGTCTCTAAAAAGCGGATTATAGAATATGTACATCTACTCGAACTTAGTGAAACGGAAGAGCGTTAAGTTTAATTTTTTATAACCTAACACTCTTCCGCAATCTTTTTAATCAGCTCTTCGGTATCTTCCCATCCAAGACATGGGTCAGTGATAGATTTCCCATATTCCATATTGTCATTTATATCTTGTCTTCCTTCTTTCAGATAACTTTCTACCATGACACCTTTCACCAGCTTTTTTACACCGCTGTAATGCTTTCTGCTGTGTAAAACCTCGCTCGCAATCCGAATCTGTTCTTTAAACGCTTTGTTAGAATTAGAATGGTTGACATCTATAATAACTGCCGGATTTTTAAGTTCCTTTTTCTCATACAGCTCAAGAAGCCTTATGCAGTCCTCATAGTGGTAATTAGGAATACAAGTGCCATATTTATCCACGCCGCCGCGCAGTATTGCATGGGCAAGTTCATTTCCGCTGGTAGTCACATCCATAGCCCGGTAAATAAATCGGTGCCCCATCTGCGCTGCAACTACGGAATTCAGCATAACAGCCAAATCGCCACTGGTCGGGTTTTTCATTCCGACGGGTATGTCCATTCCGCTGGCAGTCAGTCGATGCTGCTGGTTCTCTACGGATCTTGCGCCGATTGCTTCATAGGAAAGTATGTCGTCAAGATAGCTTCTGTTCTCCGGATAAAGCATCTCATCTGCCGCTGTTAAACCGCTTTCCTCCATCGCCCGTATGTGCATTTTACGAATTGCAAGAATTCCTGCATATAAATCCGGAGCCTTGTCCGGGTCGGGCTGATGAAGCATCCCCTTATAGCCCTCCCCAGTAGTCCTCGGTTTATTCGTATATATTCTCGGTATCAAAATCAGACGGTCAGACACCTTTTCATTGATACGGGAAAGACGGTTCACGTACTCACAGACCGACTCCTCATTGTCCGCAGAGCAGGGGCCTACTATCACCAGAAATTTATCAGACTTCCCCGTGAACACATCCTTAATCTCCTGATCCCGGCGTGCTTTCATCACTGCCAGCTTCTCTGACAGCGGGTATTCCACTTTCAGTTCCTTAGGTGACGGGAGTGTCTTATTAATCCTCATCGCCATCGCTTTACACGCTCCGCTCTCTGATCAGAGCATCAATCTGCTCCGGGTCCGGCATAGAGCGAATAGCGCCCTTCTTTAACGTAATCAAGGCAGCTCCCGCATTGGCATAGCTGATGATATCCCCTAACTTTTCTTCATCAAGATTCTCAATCCCATACTTTAACACGCCGTGAATTGCACAGCCGCAGAAAGTATCTCCCGCTCCGGTTGTCTCGATGGCCTTCACCGGGAATCCTGCGCGTTCTACCCGCAAGTCCTTATAGTAAGCACGACTTCCCTCTTTCCCCATCGTGAGGAAAATAAGCGGAATATTGTATTTCTCCTGCAAATAACGAATACCGTCGTCATAGTCTTCCATGCCCGAGACAAACTGAATCTCATTGTCCGAAATCTTTAACACATCACAGTACCCAAAGCCATACTCCATCTGCTCCTTCGCCTCATCCAGTGTCTTCCAAAGCGGCGGGCGAAGATTAGGATCAAAAGTAATGAGGCATCCTGCTTCTTTTGCTGTCTCAAGAGCCTTCTTCGTCGCCGTCCTCGCCGGTTCTCCTGTCATAGACAACGTTCCGAAATGAAATACCTTTGAGTTCCGGATAATGTCATAATTCACATCCTTCTCATCAAGCATCATATCTGCTCCCGGCTTACGGTAAAAGGAAAACTCCCTGTCGCCGTCCGGGAATGTATGTACAAATGCAAGAGTAGTCGGTATCTCCTCGTCCATGCATAACCCTTCTGCATGAATACCCACTTCAGAAATCGTTTCCTTAAGAAGACGTCCAAACTGGTCAGCGCCAACCTTTCCAATAAATGCAGTCTTCCTGCCTAGCTTATTCAGCATCGCAAGTACATTGCAAGGCGCTCCTCCAGGACACGCCTCAAACAGATTATTTCCCTGTTCGCTCTGCCCGTTCATTGCAAAATCAATCAAAAGTTCTCCAAGCGCGGTTATGTCATATAATTTGTCCATGCTAATAATCTCCTTTTCCTATATCTGTTAATATTATATCAATAAATGGCACTTGTGTAAACAAAAAAACTACCCCATCAGGTTCACTCCTCCAAGCAGCACATAAGAGATAAAGCACATAATCACTGTAGCTATCAAAATTCCCAGTATCACCGCCGGAAATGCCTTCTTAAACTTAATTCCAAGCAGCGCGGCGATGAGCGAGCCCGTCCACGCCCCCGTCCCCGGCAGCGGAATCCCAACAAAAAGCACCAGTCCCCAGAACTCGTATTTTTCAATCTGATCGCTTTTACTCATAGCTTTGCTCTCAAGCTTTTCCACCATAGGACGGAAAAGTTTCGTCCCCTTCATCCACTGAAATATAGGAGTGATTAAAAGAAGGATAAACGGCACAGGAATAATATTTCCGATAACGCTTATAGGCACTGCAACCGATACCGGAACACCAAGCAAAGGCCCTGCAACCAAAAGCGCCCCTCTAAGCTCCAGGATCGGAATCATGGAAATAATAAACACGATCACTTCTTTTCCCACACTGCCTCCCAGTGCATCGATAATCCCCTGAATTAATGTCTCTGTCATAGCATTCTCCCTTTATATTTTCTAATTTATTTCTGCGTATACCCTTCTAAAAATCCGAGCAGCGCATCCATCTCATCCTTTGTGCCGACAGTTATGCGGATATACTGCTCAATCCGCTCACTGCCCCAATAACGCACATAGATCTTCGCCTCGTTTTTCAGCGCCTCATACATCTTTTTAATATCATACTTCGGGTGGGTCGCAAAGATAAAATTCGCCTCAGAATCAAGGCATGTAAATCCAAGCCGCCCAAGCTCCTTTTTCGCCCACTCTCTGGTGTTAATTATCTTACGGATTCCGTTCTCAAAATATTCCTTATCCTTCACCGCTTCCACGCCGCAGGCAATCGCAGCCTGACTCATGGTATAGGAATTGAAGGAATACTTCGCATCGTTGAGATACTGAATCAGCAATGGGTTGCTGATTGCATATCCAATCCTCATACCTGCCATAGAGCGCGCTTTAGAAAATGTCTGGACGACAATCAGGTTATCATACTTTTCAATAAGCTCTAACGCTGATTTCCCGGCAAAATCTATATACGCCTCATCTACAATCACAATCACGTCCCGGTTGTGGGCAATAATCTCCTCCACCTCACACAGCTCCAGGTAAAGTCCCGTGGGCGCATTGGGATTTGGGAAGATAATCCCTCCATTTTCCCTAAAATAATCTTCCTTCACGATACGGAAATTCTCATCCACCGGGCAACACTCATAAGGTATTCTATAAAGGTTCGCCCATACTTTATAAAAAGAATACGTAATATCCGGAAAAAGCACAGGTTTTTCCGAATTAAAAAACGTGAGAAAACACATGGACAGTACATCGTCAGAGCCAACGCCCACAAACACCTGCTCCTCGCTCACATCGTAATAATCGGCCAGCGCCTTCACAAGCTCTCCTGCGGTCGGGTCCGGATATAGTTTAAATCTGTCTGCATCCATAGTGTGAAGTACCTGCGCAACCCCCGGCGCAGGAGGGTAAGGATTCTCATTCGTATTTAACTTTATCACCGTCTGCCAAGGCTGCTCTCCCGGAACATAAGGCTCTACCTTTCGGATATTTTTCTCAAATGCTTTCATCTAAAAATACTCCTTTGCCAGTTCCCGGAATTTGGGCAGGGAATTGATGATCGTCTCATAGGAGACGCAGTAAGCCAGCCGAACATAGCCCGGACATGCAAAAGAACTTCCCGGAACGATAAGAAGATTATACTTCTTTGCCGCCGCACAGAACTCCTTCTCATCAGCTACCGGAGATTTCACAAAAAGATAGAACGCCCCCTGAGGTTTAATACAGGAAAATCCGCAGTCCCTAAGTCCCTGATACAGCGCCTCCCGGTTACGGTCATAGTAGGAAATATCCGTCTTTTCGTTCATACACTTCGCCACGATCTTCTGCTGAAGAGTCGGTGCATTCACAAAGCCCAAAATACGTGTAGCAACATTCGCCGCTGCAAGAACCTCTTCGCTGTCTGTCACCTCGTCCGGAATTACCAGATATCCGATACGCTCGCCCGGCAGTGAAAGAGACTTGCTGTAGGAATATCCTACAATCGTATTGGCATAATATTTAGTCAGATATGGAACTTGAACACCGTCATACACAAGTTCACGATACGGCTCATCCGAAATCAGGAAGATATCTGTGCCAAACTCCTTCTGTTTTCCCTCCATGACAGCCGCCAGCTTCTTTATCGTCTCTTCCGAATACACAACTCCCGTCGGGTTGTTCGGCGTATTGACAATAACCACTTTCGTCTTCGGCGTAATCTTTTGCTCAAATTCATCAAGCTTTGGCTGAAAATCTTCTGTATTGGGTGAAATCTCCACCAGTACCCCGTCATAATTGTTCGTATAAGAACGATATTCTCCAAAATATGGCGCAAAGGCAATCACTTCATCCCCCGGATTAATCAGCGACTTTAAGATTACATTGAGTCCTCCCGCCGCGCCCACCGTCATGACGATATTTTTTCCCTCAAAATGAGTGCCGAATCTTTCATTTAATGATACGGCAACTGCTTCCCGCACATCCCCGTAACCGCAATTGCTGTTGGTGTAGCCGTGGAGCGCCACCGGGTCCTCCTCCTCAAGCAGTTCAAATATTGCTTTTTTTACTGCTTCCGGAGCCGGGACATTGGGATTGCCAAGGCTGAAATCAAACACGTTCTCAGCACCGTAAATTTTTGCCAGTCGGTTCCCTTCCTCAAACATCGCACGTATGGCCGAACTGTTCGCCACCATATTTTTCATCTTCTCTGCAATCATCTTTTCCTTCTCCTTTACTGTTTTTCCTTCACGTTGCCTTTTTCCACCATGAATGCCGGACGGTAAGAAAGCTTCGCTTTTCTTAAGCCTTCGGCTCCCGTATCTTCCTCCCGGTTAACATACTGATAGTCCATGCACTCATGCTCCACAAACTGCTGGTTGATCATAGGATACGCCCCTTGCACTTCGGCGTAAGCCTTCTCGATATGAACCACAAAAGTGTCCGAACAGACCGGCTCCCCAAGGGTAAAGGCTGCCACCTCCCCGTCAATCTTCAGGATGCCTCCCACAAGCTCCAGTTCCTTAAACAGCCTCAAGGCATTGAGGGTTACACACATCTCGGCGTTCTTCTCCTCGTCCTCCTCACAGCCATTCTCATTGCGCCATTTAAGCGCCATCTGAAAACACTCCTCCAGGTTTGACTCAGACATCGGTTCATAGCTCCAACGCCCTTCATACATGGCTTTGAATTTGTTGATATGGTTGCGTTTCCCATGAAGCTTCTTGCCGGACAAAGTAGCAAGCTTCTCGGTCTCATACACATAATCTGCATAATCTCTGTCATACTCAATCTCAAACCTGCCCGGATACCACTCCTCCAGCTTCGCGAAATTATCCGGCGTGATATTGTACATCGTAAACGGATAGCCCCGCTCTTCGCTGTAACTTTTCATGACCTCAAGTGCCTTTTTTATGCTGTCGTCATCCCCCGCCGGGAAAGCATAAGACACATGCTCCTCATCCTCGCTCTTAAACACGAGAGCGCCCTCGATGACTGCCCATTTCACCGGGTACTGCCTGGACCATAAGAATACATTGACAAAAGTACGCTCACAGCTCCTACTCGTGTGATGCTTTAAATACTGTGAAATAATCTCCCTGTCTTCCAGTTCTGCCCGTTTAAATTGTATTTCTTCCATAAATTATCCTTTTCCTGTTCTGTCTGTTATTAGCTGTATCTGCAACACGGCCGGGTAAACTTTAAGGCACTACACAGCCGGACTGTCAGCTAAAAATGCATATGGTACAAAGATTCGTAGATGCCTTTTTGCTTTAAAAGCTCTTCGTGGGTTCCCTGCTCTGCGATTCCTTTTTCCGTCAACACAAGAATCTTCCCCGCATTGCGAATCGTTGTAAGGCGGTGTGCGATCACGAAGGTTGTCCGGTTCTTAGCCAGACTCTCCAGCGACTTCTGCACCACCTGCTCGCTCTCATTGTCAAGGGCCGAAGTCGCTTCATCGAAAATGAGAATCGGCGGATTCTTTAAAAATACCCTGGCAATCGAGAGTCTCTGTTTCTGCCCTCCGGAGAGCTTTACGCCCCTCTGGCCGATATCTGTATCATATCCGTCAGGAAAGCTCATAATAAAATCATGGGCATTGGCGCGTTTCGCCGCCCGCACAACCTCCTCGTCAGAGGCTTCCGGCTTCCCGTAGCGGATGTTGTCCATGATGGTCCCCGCAAACAGATACACATCCTGCTGCACGATACCGATATGATTTCTTAAACTCTCCAGCCGGATATCCCGGATATCCATGCCGTCGATACAGACCTTTCCCTCCGACACCTCGTAAAATCTTGGAATCAGGCTGCAAAGCGTAGTTTTTCCCACACCGGATGGCCCCACAAGAGCGATATACTCTCCTGCCCTGACTTTAAGGTTGATGGAGCTTAATACCTGCTCAGACGTATCCTCATAGTGGAAGGATACATTTTCAAACTCAATATTCCCCTCTACGTGTTCCAGACTGGCTGCACCCGGCTTATCCGCAATATCCGGCGCAATTGCCAGAATCTCCAGGAAACGGACGAAGCCGGAGTATCCGTTCTGGAACTGCTCGGTAAACGAGACCAGCTTCTTCACCGGATCTGTAAAGTTATTGATATAAAGAAGGAATGTAATCAGATCCGTAAGCTCAACGCCCCCGGACAGCATCATTCCGACGCCGGATGTGATCACCGCCACAGTGACCAGCGTCGTCATAGCTCCAAGCCCGGAATGATAGATTCCCATATACTTATAGCTGACTTTTTTTGCATTTACAAAGTTATCATTCCCCGCTTTGAACTTTTTCATCTCTTCATTTTCATTCGCGAAGGATTTCACCACGCGGATTCCCGCCAGACTGTCCTCAATCTGGCTATTGATATCCGCTATTTTTTCCCGGTTATGTACAAATGCAGTCTTCATCTTCCCGTTATAATAAAAGGCAAATATTACCATAACCGGAATAAACGCAAACATAATGAGCGCCAGTTTTACATTAACTGCCAGAAGAATCACAAAAGAGCCGATGATCTTGATGACAGAGATCACCAGATCTTCCGGCCCGTGGTGCAAAAGCTCGCTGATATCAAAAAGGTCGCTGGTAATCCGTGAAAGGAGGTGTCCTACCTTCTGGTTGTCATAAAAGGCGAAGGTTAGCTTCTGGTAATGTCCAAAAATATCCTTACGCATATCTGCTTCCATCTTCGCCCCCATGATATGCCCATAATATGCAATATAAAAATTACAAAAAACCTCCAGAGCAATCAGGCCGAGAAGCACCAGACCAATGGTAATTACCGCCTGTTTTGCCTCGTCAGGCCCAAAATAGACCACCTCATTAGTAATATATCTGATAATGAGCGGAATGACCAAGGTCACCGCCGCTCCAAGTATTGCAAAAAACAGATCACTGTAAAACAAGTATTTATAAGGACCGTAGTATGCAAACAGTTTTTTCAGTTTTTCTTTCATTATTAATAGTCCTTTATTAATTAATCATTCATGGACGCTAACTTCGCCGCCTGGTCGGCTGCAATACAGGCATCGACAATCTCCTGTATGTCTCCGTTCATAATCTTATCCAGTTTATACAAAGTAAGGCCGATCCGGTGATCTGTCACACGTCCCTGGGGGAAATTATAAGTACGGATCTTTTCTGAGCGGTCCCCTGTGCCGATCTGGCTCTTTCTTGCCTCTGCCTCCGCATCGTGCCGCTTCTGACATTCTATATCATAGAGTTTTGCACGCAGGAGGGCAAATGCCTTGTCTTTATTCTGAAGCTGCGATTTCTCCGTCTGACTGTAGATAACAATCCCCGTCGGATAGTGAGTCAGGCGCACCGCGGAATCCGTTGTATTGACACACTGCCCGCCGTTTCCGGACGCACGCATGACATCAATGCGGATATCCTTCTCATCAATCTGCACATCCACTTCCTCAGCCTCCGGCATAACTGCCACAGTAATGGTGGATGTGTGAATACGCCCGCCGGACTCTGTCTCCGGCACCCGCTGTACACGGTGAACACCGGATTCATATTTCATCACAGAGTAGGCGCCGCTCCCGTTAATCATAAAGGTTACATTCTTCATACCGCCGATGCCGATCTCCTCACACTCCACAAGTTCCACCTTCCAACGCCTGCTCTCCGCAAAATGGATGTACATGCGGTAGATCTCCGCCGCAAACAACGCTGCCTCGTCGCCGCCAGCCCCTGCGCGGATTTCTACCATGACATTCTTGTCATCGTTGGGATCTTTCGGAAGCAGCAGCACCTTAAGGTCATGCTCTAACTCCTCCACCTTGGCCTTGGAATCATTAAGCTCCTCCTTGGCAAGCTCGCGCATCTCTTCGTCGCTTTCTTCCTCAAGCATCTGCAGACTGTCCTCAATGGCCTGCTTACAGCTTTTATATTCCTTATATGTCTCCACAATGGGAGTCAGATCGTTCTGCTCTTTCATCAGTTTGCGGAACCTGTTCTGGTCACTGGCCACATCCGGCTCAGAAAGCTCGCTGAGTATCTCCTCCAAGCGAATAAGTAAATCTTCTAACTTGTCAAACATCTTATATCCTCCTAATAACAACTATTCTCCATTGTACATGCCCATCACAACGCGGTCAAGACCTGCCAAATCCTTTTTCACCTTTATCTCTTCATAACCGGCTGCTTCCATCAGCCCGCATACCGCCCGGCTCTGTTCACATCCGATTTCCAATAACAGCCAGCCTTCTTTTTTTAGATACAAAATACTCTCCTCTATAATCCTTCTGTAAAAGAATAGCCCATCCTCCCTGCCGTCAAGAGCAATCCACGGATCATAGAACTTCACTTCCTCCTGAAGCTTAGCAATCACGGCAGTCGGGATATAGGGTGGATTCGATACAATCATATCAAAATTCTTTTCAGGCCTTAGATTCTCGAACAAATCTCCCTGCACAAGCTTTGCCGTCACATCAAGTCTCAATGCATTCTCCTCCGCCACACTCAGTGCTTCCCGGGAAATATCGACTCCAATTCCTGTCACCCCTTTTTCCCTGCACAATCGAAGAAGGCTCAGCAGTATACATCCCGACCCGGTACACATATCCAAAATCCTCATACCTGCCTTCATCCGCTTCATCGCACACTCCACCAGAACTTCCGTATCCTGCCTGGGGATCAGAACATGTCTATTCACGTAAAATGGCAGCCCCATAAACATCTGCTCCCCGGTAAGATGCTGGAGAGGAATCCTTTTTCGACGTTCCTCAATATAAGTAAAGTATTTCTTTTGTTCCTCGTCGCTCAGCGCTCTTTTCGGCTCCCCATAGTAGGAAGCACGACTGATTCCCGTCACATACTCAAGCAGATACCATGCATCCAGTTCGGCGTCCGCGATTCCCGCCTCTTCCAAAATAGCTTTACCTTCCCGAAAAATCTTCTGCATTTCCAAAGTTTTCTGCCTCATACTTTTTCCAGTCAAACACTGCCTCCACTGCCCGAATTGCCACCTCAATCATATCGTCGTCCGGCTCCTTTGTTGTCAATCTCTGTATCGCAAGCCCCGGTTTGCTAAAAAAATTCACCAACGGATTTTCACTTCTGCCCGCCAGCTTTAGAATTTCATACGAAATACCTGCAATAACAGGAAGAAGCGCAATCCGCACCACCACTCTGAGAAGCGGTGACTCTACCTGTATAAGCAGCAGCAGAATAATACCGATTGCACACACAAAAAACAAAAAGCTGGTTCCGCAGCGCTTGTGCTGCCTCGAACTTTTTCTCACATTGTCAACCGTCAGCGGAAGTCCATGCTCGATACAATTAATACATTTGTGCTCCGCGCCGTGATACATGAACGTACGCTGTATGTCTTCCATCCGCGAGATCAAAAGCACGTAGACAATAAACATGCCGATTCGCATAAATCCCTCGAAAACCGTACACCATGTGTAGGAAGAAACAACCGGCTTTAATAATAAAGAAGAGAGGAAGTAAGGCAGCACCACAAAAATACCAATTGCCGCCGCCACGGAAAAGAAAGTCACACATGTCGTAATAAACTTTTTTTTCTTGTCTTTTGTATCGTGCTCATCTTCCTCCTCATAAATATCTGCCGAGTATGTCAACGCCTGAATACCAAGTACCATAGAATCTATAAAATTAAACACTCCCCTGATAAATGGAACCTTCTTAAGCGGCTTCCATCCGATCACGCCATGATACTCATCCTTTTTCACGAAAATCTCTCCGTCTGGTTTCCTCACGGCAACAGAATATTCGTCCTCGTGCTTCATCATAATTCCCTCAAGAACTGCCTGGCCGCCGATATTTGATGACTTCATAAATTCTCCTTTAACAAAAAGGGTTGAGATTTTAAAAACCTCAACCCGATACTTGTAAGCTTATTTTCCCATTCCGTATTTCTTATTGAACTTATCAACACGGCCGCGGGCCTGAGCTGCTTTCTGCTGTCCCGTATAAAACGGATGACACTTAGAACAGATCTCTACGTGGATATCCTCGTTTGTAGAGCCAGTTACAAATGTGTTACCACAGTTACAAGTTACAGTTGCCTGATGGTATGTTGGATGTATTCCTTCTTTCATGATTTCACCTCTTCTTTATTTGTTTTACGCATAATGCGGTAATATTTCTTTTTTTCTAAACAGCTTTCATATTGTATCACAAAAGCCCGTATTTGTCTAGATTAATTTTGTCTTTTTTACTAACTGCATTAATTCCACGTTATTTTTTGTGCGGCTGAACATGTTAAGAATGTTATCAACCGCCTCTTCGGCCCGAAGTCCGTTCAATGCACGCCGCATCGTATCTACTGCTTCTTGCTCCTGAGCAGAAAGCAGCAAGTCTTCTCTTCTTGTGCCTGACGGTGCGATATCAATCGCCGGGAACATCCTCTTCTCAGAGAGCTTCCGGTCTAAAACAAGTTCCATATTACCGGTCCCTTTAAACTCCTCATAGATGACGTCATCCATCTTGCTGCCCGTATTGACAAGTGCGCTGGCAAGAATGGTAAGGCTTCCGCCCCCACGCATATTTCTCGCCGCGCCAAAGAACCGCTTCGGCATGTGCAGCGCCGCCGGGTCAAGACCTCCCGACAAAGTACGTCCTGACGGCGGGACAGTAAGGTTGTACGCCCTTGCAAGCCTTGTGATACTGTCAAGGATTATCATAACATCCTTCTTGTGCTCTACTAAACGCTTCGCGCGTTCGATGACCATCTCAGAAACTCTCTTATGATGCTCCGGCAGCTCATCAAATGTAGAATAGATAACTTCTACATTCTCCCCCTCGATCGTCTCCTTTATATCTGTCACTTCCTCCGGGCGCTCATCAATCAGCAAAATCAGAAGATGCACTTCCGGATTGTTCTGGCGTACAGATAAAGCCACTTGCTTTAAAAGGGTTGTCTTACCCGCTTTAGGCGGAGATACAATCATACCTCTCTGTCCTTTTCCAATCGGCGACATCAGGTCCATAATCCGCATAGCAGTGCTTGTCTTCCCACACTCCAGCTTCAATCTCTCATCGGGGAAAATCGGTGTCATATCTTCAAAATTCGTTCTCCGCATTGCCTTTAACGGGTCCAGCTCGTTAATCTTTGTCAGATATAAAAGTGCGCTGAACTTTTCCTGCTGGGTCTTAATTCTGGTATTTCCTTCCAGAATATCTCCTGTCTTCAGATTAAACTTACGAATCTGAGAGGGAGATACATAGACGTCGTTCTCCCCGGGAAGATAATTGGCACTCCTGATAAAACCATATCCATCCGGCATAACCTCCAGAATCCCCTGTGCTTTTACCCCGCTGTCCAGTCTGTCAATATCGTGAATTTCTTTATCCCCGGTATTGGCAGACATCTCCTTTACGGCCTCCTGCTTTTCTTTTTTGTCTTTTTCATCTTCCTTAAGCATAAGCTCAATAAGCTCTGCTTTTTTAATCACGGAAACCCCTTTTAGCCCTCTTGCCTTTGCCAGTTCTTTTAAGGTGGCAAGGGGGAGAGATTCATATTTTTCTTTCATCATATATATAATCCTTTCTCAATTCATCCTGCTGTCATGGGATATGCGGTCTGAACCGACCTTCCTGAAATATCTGTAACGTTATGATTATACTACAACATCTCTATAATGGAAAGCCTTTTTAAAGAATTATTACAGCTAAATATTACATCTCTATTCCTTGATCCTTGCCACTCCGGTTTCGACTGCCGCTTTCGCAACAGCTTTAGCGACAACTTTTCCCACTCCTTTTGCAAATGCTGCCGGAATAATATAGTCTGCCGACAGTTCCTCATCCGGAATGAAATCTGCAAGTGCTTTAGCCG
>Ga0224483_100430_pt1 | contig 13092 bp, 9 predicted proteins | sample hydfratestSal1_FD_181453 | JGI IMG/M metagenome (GOLD analysis project Ga0224483, IMG submission 181453) | Metatranscriptome of mouse feces microbial communities from Columbus University, Ohio, United States - Sal1 (Metagenome Metatranscriptome) ... | reverse complement strand
TTCAAGCTGTTTGTGTATAATAGAATGGACTGCAACACATATAAAAAACACAGAAAAACAGAGGGTTTAACATGATTCAAGCAAACAACGTAACACTACGCGTAGGAAAAAAAGCGCTCTTCGAAGACGTTAATATCAAATTCACGGAAGGAAACTGCTACGGCCTGATCGGCGCCAACGGCGCCGGCAAGTCCACTTTCTTAAAGATCCTCTCCGGCGCACTGGAGACGACAGGCGGCGACGTGACCATCACGCCCGGCCAGCGTCTCTCCGTCTTAGAGCAGGATCACTTCAAATATGACGCCTGGCCCGTGATGGATACCGTTATCATGGGCAATGAACGGCTCTATAAGATTATGAAGGAGAAGGACGCCATCTATGCCAAGGAAGATTTCTCCGATGAGGACGGCATCCGCGCCAGCGAGCTGGAAGCGGAATTCGCCGAGATGGACGGCTGGGATGCGGAATCCAACGCAGCCATGCTCTTAAACGGCCTGGGTGTCGGCACAGAGCTGCACTACAGCACGATGGCCGACTTAAACGGTAATGAGAAGGTCAAGGTACTGTTAGCCAAGGCGCTTTTTGGCAATCCCGATATCCTGCTGTTGGACGAGCCTACCAACCATCTGGATCTGGACGCCATCGCCTGGCTGGAAGAATTCCTGATCAACTTTGACAATACGGTGATCGCGGTCTCCCACGACCGTTATTTCCTGAACAAAGTCTGCACCCATATCGCTGACATCGACTATGGCAAAATCCAGCTCTATGCGGGCAACTACGACTTCTGGTATGAATCCAGCCAGCTGATCATCAAGCAGCGCAAGGAAGCCAACAAGAAGAAAGAAGAACAGATCAAGGAGCTGCAGGAGTTCATCTCCCGTTTCTCCGCCAACGCTTCCAAGTCCAAGCAGGCGACTTCCAGAAAGCGTGCATTGGAGAAGATCGAGCTGGACGACATCCGTCCTTCCAGCCGTAAGTATCCTTATATCGACTTCCGCCCGGAGCGTGAGATCGGTAATGAAGTCCTCACCGTGAAGGGCATCAGCAAAACAGTAAACGGCGAGAAGGTACTGGACAACATTTCCTTTATCGTGGGCCACGATGACAAGATCGCATTCGTGGGCGGCAACGAACTTGCCAAGACCACTCTTTTCAGAATCCTGACAGGGGAACTGGAACCCGATGAAGGCACTTATAAATGGGGCGTTACCACCTCACAGGCTTACTTTCCGAAGGATAACACCGAAGAGTTCGACAACAACTACACGATAACGGAATGGCTTATGGGCTATTCCCCCGTCAAGGACGTGACCTACGTGCGCGGCTTCCTGGGCCGGATGCTTTTTGCCGGAGACGACGGCGTGAAGAAGGTCAAGGTTCTCTCCGGTGGTGAGAAAGTGCGCTGCCTGCTGTCCAAAATGATGATCAGCGGTTCCAACTGCCTGATCTTCGACGAGCCCACCAACCATCTGGACATGGAGTCCATCACCGCCCTCAATGAAGGCATGAAGAAATTCAAGGGTGTGGAGCTGTTCTCCTGTCACGACCACCAGGTCGTACAGACCACGGCCAACCGCATTATGGAGATTCTGCCGGACGGCACCCTCGTAGACAAGATCACAACCTACGATGAGTACCTTGCAAGCGATGAGATGGCAAGAAAACGTACCGTATATACAAGCACCGCCAATGACGAGGACGACGACTGAGATTGACTGCGGAACCGACAGGCACAGGAAAGGCGACCAGGACCACGATGAGACCGATAGATTTGCACACCCACTCCAACAGATCCGACGGCAGTTATACCCCCACTGAACTGGTGGACTATGCCGTCGCCAAAGGGCTGGCCGCCGTTGCGCTGACCGACCATGACACCATAGACGGCCTAAGCGAGGCGCTCTTACACGCGAAAGCGCTCACACAGGCCGGCGAAGACAGCGTCGAAGTCATTCCGGGCATTGAATTTTCCACGGAATATGAGAAAAAGGACGTCCACATCGTAGGCCTGTATATCGCCTATGACGCCCCGGCCTTCCGGGCGAAACTGCAGGAGTTCGTGGATTCCCGCACAGGCCGCAATGTCAGGATGTGCCAAAACCTGCAGTCTGCCGGTATCGACATCACCTTCGAGAAGCTGCAGGCCAGAAATCCCGGCGCGGTGATCACACGGGCCCACTACGCCTCCTATCTGCTGGAGGACGGCTACGTCAAAAGCCGCCCGGACGCCTTCGCCCAATATCTGGGCGACCACACGAAATATTTCGTCCCGCGGGAAAAGGTGACGCCGCAGCAGGCCATATCCCTGATCCTGGGCGCAGGCGGTATTCCCGTTCTGGCCCATCCGCCCCTCTACCATATGGGCAGCGACCGGCTGGACAAACTCGTTTCTTCCTTAAAAGAAGCAGGACTCATGGGCATCGAGGCCCTCTATTGCAGCTACACCAACCAGGACGAACGGGACATGCGCAGGCTGGCCGACCGCTACGACCTGCTGCTCAGCGGCGGCTCCGACTTTCACGGCGCCAACAAGCCCGGACTGGATCTGGGCACCGGCTACGGGAAACTTTTCGTACCGGAAGAATTTCTGGAAAAGATAAAAGATAAGCTAAAGAAACGGAGTAACCTATGAAACTTCTGTTTACGGATCTGGATGGAACCTTATTGAACAATAACAGCCTGGTATCTCCCGGCACCAGAGCTTTTCTGGACGAATTTCTGGCGGCCGGCAACAGGCTGATCCTCTCTTCCGGCCGCCCCACGGACAGCGTTCTGGAAGTAAAAGACAATGCCGGGCTGACCTGGCCCGGCATTCTGTTAAGCTGTTATAACGGCGCACAGGTCTATGACTGCGACAGCCGGCGTGCCATTATGGAAAAGAGGATGCCTCTCTCCTATGTGTCCTGTCTGCAGGAACAGGCAGCCAGACATCACTTACATATCCAGACCTATCAGGAACACGCTGTAGTCTCTCCTGCTGACGATGAGGAGATACGCTTTTACCGCACCAGGATCCATGTACCACTGGTAGTCTCCCCCGTGCTGACAGACGTCCTCACCGACGGACCTTACAAAATGCTTGCCGCCGATCTCCACGATCACAATAAGCTGGAAGCTTTCCGGCTGGCCATCTCCGACTGGGCCGAAGGCAGGATCCAGACCATCTACTCCAATGACAAATATCTGGAGCTATTCCGGCTGGATGCAGGCAAGGGAAACGCACTGCGCTTCGTCTGTGAATATTTAGGCGTACCGCTGTCAGACGCCTACGCCGCCGGAGACGCGGAGAACGATATCTCCATGCTGCAGGCCGCAGGCTGCGGCATCGCCATGCGAAACGCCCCCGATCCGGTAAAAGAAGCCGCGGATATGGTCACCCGCTCCGACAACGATCAGGACGGGCTGGCAGAGACGATGCGCCGGCTGCTGTAGGCTTACCGTTATCTTGAAACCCATTCCCTTTCTGCTTTCTGCTTTGTCGCCCTGTTCACGGCCTCAGCTGCTCATATCGCTCCAGATCACGGAATGTCAGGCGGGCCCCGTTTTCCGCTTTGACAACAGAGATGCCGATCAGTACACTGCTTCCTGTATCAGGCCGGAACATCCAGACGTTCCAGCCCATGGCGCTGCCGTCCTGCGCTATCGCCCCGCCCTGCCCGTAAAGCGCGGTGCAGTCAGCGACCACCCGGTCATAGGATCTGCCGGACAGAATATATTTCATTTCGACCAGCTGATCTTCCATAAAATTGAGCGTCGCCAGCTCAACAGGACTGCCGTAGACTTCCCATTCTCCCTCATAAAACTGGTAGGGACAGCCGTCGCTGTTCTGTCCGCTCTTTGTCAGCGTCAATGGTAATTCCTGTCCTTCCTCGGCTTCTTTCGTCTCATCAGGACTCATTCCCCAGACAAACCCCCGCATGTCAAGATACGTTTCATGAGGAACTGCAATCCGGATGACATCCTCATTCACGCCTGACACCGGAAAATAGCCAAGCGCAACATCCCCTCCCATAACCCATTCATACGAGGAATCGTACTGTATGGACGGGCTGCCGTATTTGGCGCTCAGATTTTTTAGAAGCGCTTTGCCGTTTGCATCCTGCTCTGCATCCAGCGTGTAACGGACCTGATACAATCCCTCTGCACCAAAGTATGCCGTCAGATTCCTGATCTCTCTTCCGTAAAGGGACTGTGCTTCTATGATACTTCCGGCCTCCTTCCCATAAGCATCGCCCACGGGGACATACTCGGCCAGCAGCATTCCTTCTGCATCATAGGCTGTACTGTTTTCTTTCATACCGCCCGCCGTTAAGACTGCCCGAATCTCTTCCAATGACATGCCGAATGCCATCCCGCCAAGATCCTTTGAATCCAGAACGATCTCCGGCTCCTCTTCCTCTGCCGCATCCCTGTCCCCCGGCGTGTCTGTACCCTTTTTTTCAAACAGGCCGGAGGAGATCAGAAACAGAACGGTGCATGCTGCCGCCGCAAGAAGTAAAAACCGCCTGTGCCTCCACAGCGCTGCCGCAAAACGCGCCGCAACAGCCTGTACTGCCGCTGAGGGCAGTACCGCAGGCTGCGTTCTCTCAGCGCGCTGTTCCTGACATGCCTCCCCGCCGGGCAAGGGTGCAGAAATTCTTTCCTCCGACTCCCGCGGGGACTCTTCCACATACGGGGCGACGGCACTTTCCGGACGATCGGAAGATGCTGCCCTGCTGCTGTCGATCCCCTTTGCCCGGAACAGTTTTTCGTAAAACTCTTCCTCCTGTGCATAGGCATACTTATGAATGGCCTGAAGGCGGTTAGATCTCATGCTGATGCCGTCCGGCAGAGTCACATTGGACAGATACACCAGCAGTCGTTTTTTCTCTTTGTCCCGGGCAAAACTGAGTTCATCCAGACAGTTGGTCGATTTCAGATATTCCTTTGTGATAAATGCGATGAAATAATCGCAGGATGCAACCCGCTCCGCAATATTATCGGCCCACTCCGTTCCAGGATCAATGCCTCTGTCATACCATATCCGATATCCTTCCGCCTGCATCCTTTCGATGATCCTGTAGACCTCCGTCTCGTTCCGATGGGCATAGCTGATAAAAATATATGGTTCTCTTCCACAGTATGGCCGCACGCTTGAACTTGTAGGCGCCATAATTCTTCCTCCCGTTATCAGTTCCGGTGCACAGGATCTGTACGCCGGAACCGATGTTTACTTTTTTAAAGATGAATACCGCATGCGGCCCGCCAGAAGGCAGGCCGGCATGATAAAGATTTACTTCGGCACATACAGGACAGTCGTCGGCTCAACCGGATCCGGCTGCAGTACTGTCTGCGCCCAGTCCACAGTAATCGTCACACTGCCCACTTTCCCTGAATCATCATAGTCATAAGTCTGACTGACAGAATCATAAATCTGCTGCATGGTCATATAATCATTTCCAAAGTAGCGTGCCGTATCGACCCGCGCAGCCACCCTGCCCATATCATCATAATAATACTCTGTCGCAGATTCCACTCCGTTGTCCTGATTGCTTATTTCGTGTCTTTTGATCAGCCGCCCTTCGCCGTCATAGCTGTATTCCGTATACCATCTTGCTCCGACCGCTTCTCGGCTCTGTCCCTTCGGATATTCGTAATAATCGTACCGGGTCATCCGGCCTGCATTGTCGTATGTATAGACATAGTCATATGACGCGTAATCATTGTACAGATGGACCAGTGCCAGATTCCCGTCAGAATCCTGTTCTGTTTCAATCTGGCAGATCACATCTTCATGGGATACTGACATATCAATCGACCAGCCCGGATCATTGGATATCTTTTTTTCTCCTGTAAGCTCGCCGCCGACAATTACATTGACTGCCAGATCATTTCCCTTCATCCTGCCTTCAAATTTCTGTGTCCCATGCCCTACATTAACGATATATCCCACATCACCTGCACCCTCTATATCACTTGTATCGCCTGAATACAACTTTGCTAAATACAGTTCACCAATATAGCAGAAAGCCTCCAGCAAACCATACTCTGCTTCCGATTCCGCAGCCTCCTCCAGCTTCACAGCCGTCAGTTCATACACTGTTTCCGAAGCTTCTGTCGGTTCGTCAAAAACAAGCCTGACCGGCATTTTATCCGTCAGTTCATCGTTACACGCTTTCGCCGTTTCCTCGTCAAATCCAAGCTCATGTATGAAAAAGGAGTACAGATCCGCACTGATCTCACAGCCTGTCACCAAACCGTCTTCCTTTTCATATTCCAGCGTAAACCACAGTTCAAAATCCTCTCCTGACCCGGCCGTAAAACTTCCCTCTACGCTCGTGAGCAGTCCATCCTCATCACAGACATAGGATACCTGTTCCTGACCGTCCTCCAGATCCATCTCCCCCGAAGACAGCTTTTCCAGATAGATATTACATAAATCATGAAAAGCTATGGGGAAAATGTAATCCCCGTATGTTAATCCGCCCGACCAGATGAGTTTGTCGTGAACAGCCTCTATCACCGCTTCAGGATCCGGTTCCATCGGACTGTCAAACACAAACTCCATCGGCATTTTTCCCATCAGGTACTCATTGGTCTGACTCGCCTCACTCTCTGTAATCTCATACTCACTCACGAGAAAAGCAGCTACATCGGCGCTGATCTTACAGGCCGTTACGAAACCGTCCTTCTTTTCATACTCCATTGTAAGCCATGATTCTGCAATTTCACCCTGCTCATTCTGCAGGCTGATCTTCACGTCTGTCAGCAATCCATCCTCATCGCAGGACACCTCCGGACCGCCCGCTTCCTTCGCCTCAAGATCAAGAGGAAGCACCCTGTATTCATCATAAAAACCGTTCCCGAAATCGTCATAAGAAATTTGCGGCACCTTGACGATGACGAAATCCTCATCCACTGCCTGTCTGCCCTCCGAGCCGGCTTCTTCCGGCGCACCCATAAGAGCTGCGGTATCGTCACTTTCCGATGCTTCGCTAAGATCCACGGAATCACCGCCTCCCGACAGACCCGAAAAATCTACGGCATCCCCACCGGTCGCCTCTCCGGAAGCGCTTTCTGCTTTCCCGCAGCCTGTCATGCCGCAGACCAAAGCTGCCGCCAGCAGCGCCGCCATAACTTTCTTTCCCATTCTCTTTCCTGTGATCATCTATAATTAACCTCCTTAACCCGTCTAAAAGCATATTGTCCGCATTTCGCTGTTTTTGGCACCCAGATACACAGGCTGGTACATTCGTCAAACGCACCATATCCTATCGTCTCCACAGAATTCGGCAGCGTCAGCTCTTCCAGACTGGTACAGGAAATGAACGTCCCCTGTTCTATAACGGTCACACCATCGGGAATCTCGATTTCCTTCAGGGAAACATCCGCTACAAACGCACCGACCCCTATCTCTGTCAGGGTGCTGGGCAGAGACACCGATACAAGATTTTGGCTAAAGGCCACCGCATTTTTCTCAATGCTCCGGACTCCTTCCGGAATGGCAAGGCTTACCAGACTGTCGCAGCCGTCAAAAGCGCATTCCCCCAATGCGACAAGGGGACAGTCATTGATCTCCTTTGGCAGCGTCAGTTCCGTCAGGTTGAATCCCTCTACCGTTCCCACCGCTTTTGCCTCGCCGTTGCCGATCTCATATAAGACACCGTCCACTTCGTACAATCCGGTGGCTGGATCACAGTCTGCAAAGACGGATTTGCCCTCGATTATTTCCTTCGGCCCTGTATTTGCGACCGTGTCCGCCTCGACCGCCTCCACTTTGCCTACATAGCCTATGGATTCCGGACGTTCCGCTACAGGCTGCCCGGACACAATGGATCCGCGCCATCCCATGATCACCCAGAGCAGCATGTTCTCATAATCGTGGGTGGAACTCAGTCCCCATGTGAAGATGGGGTCTCCCTGCTGGATATTCCCCATGCTGCAGCCGGATGCCGCCAGCCCTTTACTCTTCAATACATCCACCAGGGAATCCCAATTCTGGTCCGCCTTGACAAAAGAAGTGAAATTCGTGCGGGTGTCAAAAGGAATGTATCCGTTGCCCTGGGAGTCCACATCGGCATAGAAACTCAACTCAGTCCGGACAGTGTCACAATCGCCCTCTGCCATCCTCAGCAACATATTGGAGAGTGTGTAATAATAAAGCGTCCCGTCGTCGCTCAGATTCCCCCAGAACTCACGGTTGAACTGATATTTGGCCTGTTCAAAGATCAGGCCTCCCGCCAGTTCGACCAGATTCAGCTTCGATACCAGGCTGTTTCCATAGACAGGGGAAACTTCAATGATCCCGGCCATCGGCCTGGTGATCGCCAGGTGATCCAGCCTGCTGTTATTGTCCGCCTCATTCCGGATATAGGTCTTTACCTGACCGAATACGCCGCTCATCCTCTCCGCCGCAGCCTGTTCGTTGTCTTCCTTCACCAGATTGTAGGTGTTCTCCAATTCTTCATATAAGAGCTTCACCATGTCCGTATTGGAAATGTTGACATGTACCAGTGTGCCATATTCATCCTCTTCGGTTGTGATCTCGCACTGATAATTAAGAAAAGTCATGTACCACAGCAGCCCGTCGTATTCATTCCACATATCTACATCCAGATTGACGCCGCTGAGGGTCGAAACTGAATTGTGACAGTAAAAATACTGTGCCATCTCCAGTTCCTTTTCAGGCCTTCCGTTCAGAACATAAATATCAGAGAGCACATAAGAATAGGCTTTCCGAAGCCTCTCATAAGGATATGCATCGTCAAAGTTATATGTTACCATGGAAAGCCAGTTGTAGCGTATGTCCGGATAAAGACCATGGCCGTCAATAGAAACGTAGGGCACATCCTCATAAAACGGGATCAGGTTTACAAAATCATGATAATATGCCGCCTGCACGTCATTTTTGATCTCAAGATCCCATTCCTGCATTCCGGTCATTTCCGCTTCATTCAGTCCCCGTTTATCGGATTTGCCGCAGGAAACAGCACTCGCCGCCATGATCACTGCGAGCAGTATGGATAATATTCTTTTTTTCAACTTCTGGATCTCCTCCTTTAAATTTCGTTGTAACAGTTCAGCCTTCGGCTTCCCTGTTACGGAATCTGCCCATTCCAAGTCGCCTTCGGCGAGGGGCAGATTCTTTTGGCCCAATTTACATATTCTCACGGTCTTTTGCAGTAAATGCAAAGACCTGGTCTGAACTGTTACATTTCGTTGTTCTTTTTATGTCAAAGGCACGATGCCTTCGGCATATATGTCTTCTCAAAAATATCTTTCCTCACTATGTACACATCCCCCGGATTGTCAACTCTGCTTACCAGCCAGTCCCCGGGAACGCCAAGCAGATAGCTGTCGCTCCATGACACGAATACTTTGGTCCGACGGCTGATCTGCCGCGCATGGACAACGGCCCCGTCCTTCGGTATGCAGGTTCTGGCAAAATCCTTCAGGTTTTTCCCTGTCCCGGCTTCTCCGGTAAGCCCCGCCGCTTTCACGGCTTCATGCACGGTCGGCGCATACTCTCCCTGGAACTGGTAAGGCGTATCCACCGGGTCATTGTGCGCCAAAAAGTACGCCTCATCGTTCTTATAAACTTCGGATTCTATGCCGATCATAAAATAAGTATCCTTCTGAATGGTAAAGGGAATATCCCCTTCCAGCATGCGGACTTCCACTTTGGTTCCGACAGGATACAGGTCCGCAGCCCGCACATATCCGATCGGCAGCCGCTTTTTCTGATAAACCGGTTCTCCCGACAGATCAGGGACATCTTCCGAACCTGCGTGGATATATTCCTGTTCCCGGAAATAACGTTCCATCCGTTTTGCAAGCAGATGGCATACACTGCTGCCCGGCTGTTCCTGATCCCATGAACCATACAGATCCACGCATACCTGATGCAGAAGATCCTCCCGCAGAAAACCGCCTGATTTCCAGATATGTCCGCCGGCTGACCCCACCCCCTGGGCAATATATGCGGCAAGCTCGTCCGCACGGGTTTCCCTGACACAGCTGCGGACGGAAAGTTTTGCGCCGCCGTCCAACATGCAGCAGACGACACAGACATCTACCGATTCCGCCTCAATCAGGATATCGCTGATAACGCCCAGAATATTCGGGTCGCACCGCTTGGCCTGTGCAATGGCGAAACGGTCATCCGGATGGTACTCGTAGCCCGCCAGAGCCTCTCCGGCAATCCGCAGTTCGTCCAGAGACAGATTATTGTTCTGAAACAGGAAAAGGCTCGTCTTGTTGCACCGAAACTCCAGCGCATCCCTTAAGTCCTTATCCTTTGGGTGACAAAGTTCCTGCAGTTTCCCGGTATCCATGAACAATCCATAATACAATGCGGTGGCGAGCTTTTCATCTGCGCCCACATCAAAGCCTTCCTCGCAGAGCATATCCCAGACAATGGTGGCACAGGCGCCGTAATTGTCACGGACTTCCCCCATGGCCGGAAGCTCCTCCATGCGCGCCTTGTGGTGGTCGATGACCGCAACTGTCCCGCCCTGAAAGCGTTGGACGTTTTTCTCCCCATATCTGCAGTCCACTGTCAAAAGCAGTTCCGGCTCCTCAAGCTCCCTCACATATTCAATGGGAATATCCAACATCTCTACCATCAGCGTCAGATTACTCTTCTTTACCGGCTCCCTGCCGCCGTAAATCAGCCTGGCCTGTCTGCCGTTGGCCCGCAGATAAGAATAGATGCCATAACCGCTGGCAATGGCATCCGCATCCGGGTTATCGTGGCATTGGATGACAATATGGTTAAATTCCAGCAATTCATTTAATTTCATAATAATGACCATGCCCTTTCAACAGTCCGCAGACCTGCGCCCCTGTCAGCTTCCGCAGGACGCTTCAAGGGGCAGGGCGCAAATCTGCTCAATACCTGACGCTTCCGTTGATATCGGATATCTCAACAAGGGAAGCGTCAAAGGGATTCATTTTGTGGAACGAGTCGCTAAAATCAAAGGACATTCCGGCAAGGTTCCACAGGCTCTTACTGGCATCATTGTCTTCAACGGCGATCATATAAGCCCCCACCCCCTGGGAAGAATCGTATTCGATCGTTGCCGACTGGAGCTTAAATTCATGGAGCTCGCTGTCCACAAGGCCGAGCCCATAGTATGTCTGATGGAGATTTATGTAGAAGCTGCATTCACTTGCCAGGTTCGGATAGCGCGGCGCAATATAGATATATACGGGCGTTGCATAGTCATTATAGGTATTGACATCATAATTTGGTGTAATGCTTCCGCCGAACATGTCCCAGTTTATGTTGTAACCGGTCTGTGTCGTGACCGTTCCCTCGCCGTAATTCGTACTTGTGCCCACGGCAAACTCCATGGCAAACAACTCCCAGAAATTTTCCGCTGTTACCGCCATATTCAGACTTCCCACTTCATCATAAGCCTGGCTGAGCTGTTCGAACAATGTTACGTACTTCTTCTCGCTGTCGTCCAGGCTGTTATATGCCGTCACTGCATCTTTCAGCGTGCTCGCCTCGGCATATGGATTGGAATAGTCGATCACGCCAATCAGAGTATCTACCTGTGCCGCTGCCTGTCTGCGCTGGGCAATCAACGCTTCCACTTCCTGATATGCACGGATCAGCGTTTCGCGATTTGAGACCTTTCTCTGGGCAGCATTGGACAATGCATTGTATTCTTCATAAAGCCCTGCAATTTCATCCTCATCGGCATACGACGACGAAATATTGAAGATAGCGTTCTCAAGCTCTCCGATTCTGCGGTTTTCCTTTACCACCCTTCCCGCAACGACTGCCACGACAGCTGCGGCGACAATGATACCTGCCATCGTCAGCTTCTTTTTATCCTTCCTCAAATTGACCAGCGGGTTTAAAATCCTGTTTTGTCCACCTGCTCTGAATCTGGCCGTAAACGGTTTTCCTGCTGCGGCAGCTGCCTTCGCCGGAGCCGGCTCCTCTGTCCGGGTCTCCTCCTCATCCTGCTGTACCTTTTCAGGCATATTGTTCTCTGCGGCACTGCTCTGTTCCTTCATCAGCACTGCCGTCGCTTTTCCGCAGTTGCTGCAAAATCCGGCGCTCTCCGGAAGCTCTGTTCCACAATAGCCACAAAACATCTTTTTCTCCTTTCCCGTATCCTTCTTTATCCACAGAACTGCCACTGTCAGATCAATTCACCATGCAGTGACTTCCTCTGTTACAGAGATTGCACATTAAGATAATACCATTTCCTTTTATATTTAAAAGCATACCAGCTTGTTCCGATGTCGCCTGCACTGCCGTCAGACAGATCAACCAGCCTGTGATCTATGACGGCTGCGGCTGAAATCTTAATGTCAACGTTGTATTTATCGCACATCGCCTGCTCCACTTCTTTCTCTTCATCCTTCCCGAGCATTGTATGTCCCGTGGCTTCGAATTTAAAAGTGCCGGCATTCGGATATATAGCGATATCATCCTCATAATTCTTTTGCAGCGTCTCTTTTAATCTGGCTTCGCCGCCTTCATATTCTATGACAAAGTCAGGCTCAGCCTGAAGCGTCAGATCAAAATCATGCAGACAATATCCTGTCATCCAGGCATCAAATGCCTCTTCCGGAGAAGAAAATCCCGCCCCGGCCCCGCTTCTGCCGCCTTTCAACAGCATAATAAGCGCTAATACAACAGCCACAGCTCCGATGATGATTACTTTCTTTTTGCCGGGTTTTAGCTTCAGCTTGTTTGCTATTTTGCCGATCACAGGTTTTGTCGATTCCAGCTTCTCTCCCATTTTGTCGACCACAGGTTTTGCTGATTCCAGCTTCTCTCCCATTTTGTCGATCACCGGCCTGGCTGATTCCAGCTTCTCTCCCATTTTGTCGATCATTGGTTTTGCTGATTCCAGTTTTTTTCCTATTTCATTCATCACAGGCTTTACAGCCACCGTCTTTTCCGGCAAAACGGACTTTTCCGGCTCGGCATTCTTTGTCTCAGGACTTTCCCCTATGGGATTCCCACAGCGAATACAAAACCTGGCTCCCTCCGGAATCTCGGCTCCGCACTTTATGCAAAACATACATTCTCCCTCCTCTTATGCAAATCACACTATAAAAGTGTATACTAATGGTAAATAGACA
>Ga0224483_100429_pt1 | contig 13113 bp, 10 predicted proteins | sample hydfratestSal1_FD_181453 | JGI IMG/M metagenome (GOLD analysis project Ga0224483, IMG submission 181453) | Metatranscriptome of mouse feces microbial communities from Columbus University, Ohio, United States - Sal1 (Metagenome Metatranscriptome) ... | reverse complement strand
TCCTTTTCATTTTTTATTTTATAAGTTTAACCTGAAAAAGGGCAGGCATAATCTACAATCCTGCCCGTCCTTTTTTGTTGATTTTGAAAAATTTCCCCTGTTATGATTCAGTCATACAGCACAAACAGCCAGATCACAGCCGCCACACCGCCAAGCAGAACCGCCCCGATCAGGAACGCCGCACCCAGCGCCATCACGATATAACGCATCCGTTCCCGCCAGGTAAAAGGCGTATCTTCCCAGGGATTCTTTCCTGCTCCGCTGTCCCCGGCTCCACCGGCGTCGTCTCTTCTATCGCCCTTTGGCGCACTCTGCCATGCAGAGGAATGTCTGCCGAACAGTCCGACGCCTGCCAGATCGCTCATATCAGCGACGGTACGACCGTCATCTTCAAATTCATCCCGCCGCCCCATAGCTGCACCTCCACATTTTCATCGATTCAAACTCCCGTGTGCTGCCTGATACGGACAGTACACCGGCTCTTATAAGAAGAATCGCCGGAAAGCGATTCTTCAAGACAGCCTGTATTCTTCTTATACGTCATCATACAAGTGGCACACCACATAATGTCCTGGCTCGATCTCCTTCTGTTTCGGCTCCACTTCCTTACATTTGGCCATACAGTTGGCACAACGGGTATGGAACTTACAGCCGGAAGGCGGATTGGCCGGGGACGGGATACTGCCCTCCAGCACGATCCTGTTCATCTTCGCATCGGGATCCGGAACGGGAATCGCCGAGAACAGCGCCTTCGTATACGGATGCAGCGGATTCTTGAATATATCCTTAGTATCCCCGTATTCCACCAGATTACCCAGATACATAACGCCCACCGTGTCCGAGATATGTTCTACCACACTCAGGTCATGGGAGATAAACAGGTAAGTCAGATTATACTTCTCCTGCAGGTCTTTTAACAGATTGATGATCTGCGCCTGGATGGAAACATCAAGCGCCGATACCGGCTCGTCACAGACCACGAACTCCGGATTTAAAGCCAGCGCCCTGGCGATACAGATACGCTGTCTCTGTCCGCCGGAAAACTCATGGGGATAACGGTCCTTATGGAAAGGCTGCAGACCGCAGTGATCCATGATCCGGTCGATATAGTCATCGAACTCTCCCTTAGAAGCCAGTCCGTGTTCCCGCACCGCCTCACCGATGATCTCGCCTACCGGCAGTCTCGGCGACAGGCTGGAAAAGGGATCCTGGAAGATGATCTGCATCTTCGTCCGCATGGCCCGCATCTCTTTACCTGAAAGGTCATAAACCTCTTTGCCGTTAAACAGCACCTGCCCGCCGGTCTTCTCCCCGGACAGGCGTAAGATGGTACGCCCCGTGGTGGTCTTGCCGCAGCCGGACTCTCCCACCAGTCCCATGGTCGTGCCGCGCCTTAAGTTGAACGTAACGCCGTCCACGGCCTTCACATGGCCGATGGTTCTGGCAACCATACCGCTTTTGATCGGAAAATGCTTCTTTAACTCATTGACCATCAGGATATACTGCGGGTCGTAAGTCACAGGGGTAAACTCTTTCTTTGTGGTATTTGCATCCGCCATTTACTTCTCCCCCTTTCCGTCATAGAAACGATAGCAGCTGACCTTATGGGTGGGTGACAGGCTGATCTCTCCGGGATATTCTCCCGCACAGCGCTCCACGCACATCTCACAGCGGTCTTTATAATAACAATAATCAGGCATGTTAACAGGGTTCGGCACCTTGCCGGGGATCGAATAAAGTCTGTCCACCTGCTTACCCACCACCGGTTTCGATGCCATCAGGCCGATCGTATAGGGATGACAGGGATTGGTGAAGATCTCCCGCACCGTTCCTTTCTCCACCACGCGCCCTGCGTACATGACTACCACATAATCCGCCATCTCCGCGATCACACCCAGGTCATGGGTGATCAGCATGATGGAGGAATTGATCTTGTCTTTCAAATGCCTGAGCAGATCCAGAATCTGCGCCTGAATAGTCACATCCAGCGCCGTGGTCGGCTCGTCCGCAATGATGATCCGCGGGCTGCACGCAAGCGCCATGGCGATCATCACACGCTGCCGCATACCGCCTGACAGTTCATGCGGATACATCTGATAGACACCCTCACTGTTGGCGATGCCTACCATCTTCAACAGCTCTATCGTCTTCTCTTTGATCGTCTCTTTGGACTTGCCCTCCTCGTCATGCAGGGAGATGACCTCGTCCACCTGTTCGCCGATGCGGAAGACAGGATTTAAGCTGGTCATGGGTTCCTGGAAGATCATGGATACATAGTTGCCGCGCAGCTTCATCATCTTCTCATTGGGTGTTTTGGCGATGTTATACGCCTTGCCGTCCCCCAGATTCAGACGGATCTCGCCCTCCACGATCTGTCCCTGGGGACGCTGGATCAGCTGCATCAGGGACAGGCTGGTCACGGACTTGCCGCAGCCCGACTCGCCCACCACGCCCACGGTCTTGCCGACAGGCACCTCAAAGCTGACGCCGTCCACCGATTTGACCGTACCGGCATCGGTGAAAAAGTAGGTGTGCAGATCGTCAAATTCTACCGCGTTATCCGGATTGTGCATCGTCGTCAGATACTCGGACTCCGGCACGTTCTTCCGTTTTCTCTGTTTTTCAAATTGATTGGTGATACGTCGGTTTTCTTTGGATATCTTCCGGGATTCTTTCGCGGTAAGATATCCTTCCGGTTTATTTTTAGCCATACTCTACTTGCACCTCCTAGCGTTTCATTCTGGGATCGAAAGCATCCCGCAGGCCGTCGCCCACGAAGTTAAATCCCAGAACTGCCAGCGACAGACAGACGCCGGCCGGAATCCAGATAAACCAGTAATTGGTCAAAACATAGGAGTTCTTTACATCATTGATGATATTGCCCCAGGAAGCAAAGGGGAACTTCACGCCCAGTCCCAGGAAGGACAAAGTTGCTTCCGTCAGCATCACGGAACCCAGCTGCATCGTACAGGTAACGATCAGCTGCGGGACCACGTTAGGGATCAGATGCTTGAAGATCCGGCGGGATACCCGGATACCGCAGGCCTCCGTAGCCGTCATAAACTCCTGCTCACGCAGAGAGAGGATCTGTCCGCGGACAAGACGGGCGATACCCGGCCAGCCCAGAATACCGAGGATCAGCATCAGATACAGCATACGCAGCTTCGGATCCACCCGCATACCGTCCATAGCCGCACCGAGGATGATGATCAGGGGCATTGAAGGGATACAGTAGAAAATATCCACGATACGCATGATCAGGTTATCCACCCACTTGCCGAAATATCCTGAAAGCCCCCCCAGAATCACGCCCAGCAGACACTCGATGACCACGACAATAAAACCGATGATCAGGGACACTCTGCCGCCGTACATCAGACGGGTCAACATATCCATACCGTTGGTATCCGTACCCAGCGGATGCTTCGCGGAAGGAGCCTCATACTGGCTGTACACATAAGTCTCCGTCTCCTGCATAACGGACCAGATCTTGGTGCTGGCGTCATAAGTGATCGTATAGTTATGCTCCTCACCGTCCTCACCCGTGTAGGCGAATTCCGTGCCCTCCGCATCCAGCACCTGCTCTAAACTTTCCTTGAAATCTCTGGGAATAACGACGCCGTTCTCCTTCGACTGCACGACAAAGCGGCTGATATAGCCAAGCACTTCCTCACCCTGCAGGATGTTGCCGTCCTCGTCCAGTGAAAGCTCCATGCCGTCCGCCGTGAAACTGCCGGTGCCGTCATTGGTATACAGCTTAAGCGCCTCATATTTCACGTTAAAAGCCGGCTCTTCTTTATTATCCGCAGCATTTACGATATCCTTATAAGCGATGGCGATCACGGAACCGTCCACGGAAACCGAATAGAAATCCTTCCCTTCCTCCGCCACGCCATAAGTCACGTCTTTATAATCAAACTCCGTCTTGCCCATCATCTGCGCCATCAGAAACTGCGCCTGCGCCGCCGAGCCGAAATCCGCTCCTTCGGCCGAGACATAACGGAAATCTTCATTCCTCGTCACACCTACATATTCTTTTTCCATATAAGTATAGGTATAAAACTGCTCATCCTCACGATAAGGAGAGATCATGCCGCCCACAAAAGAAAACAAAAACATGATCGCAAGGATCACAAGCCCCAGCACCGCCAGCCGGTTGCGGAAAAACCGCTTCACCACCAGTGCACCGGGAGAGAGTGTCTTCACACGCCGGTCATCATTTAAAGAGAGAGTTTCTCCGGAAGTGCTGTTCGCCTGTTCGTTCGGCTTATTCATATCAGACATATCCATACTCCTCCTTCCTACGCGATCCGCACGCGGGGATCAACCACGGCATACAATATATCGGTGAGCAGGTTGCTCGCCAGTGTTAAAACAGCAATAAAGGTCATATAGAACATGGTAAACGGAATATCACCGATGATCATGGACTGATAGGAAGTAAAGCCAATACCCGGAATGGAGAACAACGTCTCCGTGATCAGCGCACCGGTAAAAAAGCCGGGCAGAGATCCGCCGATGATCGTCACCAGAGTGACCAGTGTATTACGAAAAGCATGTTTGTACACAACGGTATGTTCACTTAAGCCTTTGGCTCTCGCCGTCCGTATGTAATCGGCGTTCAGAACCTCAAGCATATTGGTTCTCGTATAACGCATCAGCGGACCGATGGACGTGATCACAAGTGTAGCGATCGGCAGGACCAGATGATGCGCCTTATCCATGAACTGTCCCCAGGAATCGAGCTGGGCGTAAGTACGGCCTACAAGGCCGGACACATCAAACCACTGCAGATTCACGGCAAAGACAAGTTTCAATAGCGTTGCAAAGAAGAAAGGCGGTAACGATATACCAAGCAGCGCACCCGCCGTGATCACATAGTCTGTCCTCGAATACTGTTTGGTCGCGGCAATGATACCAAGCGGTATCGCGATCAGGATCTGCAGCGTAAAAGAGATCGCTGACATCACAAAAGACAGCCAGACCACGTCGTGGAACTTCTCAACCACCGGAACCGTAAATTTCCAGCTGTCCCCGAAATTCCCCCGGGCAAAGTCTCCCAGCCAGGTAAAATACCCGGCAATGATACCCTTATCCAATCCGTACGATGCATTCAGCTGTGCGATCCATTCTTCATAGGGCTTCGCCCCCGGCGCGGTAGCCAGCTGCATGGCCATCGACTCCACATAGGAAGCCGGCAGGCAGCGCAGAACGGCATAGATGATCAGCGTCACGCTGAAAAGGATAAGGACTGATAACAAAATGCGCTTGATGATATAGGTACGCACAACTATCCCTCCTTCTTAAAAAAATTCCCTGCCCCAACGGAGCAGGGAATAAGTTCATGTTATTATTTCATTTCCAGATTCTGTACTTCCTGCTGCCATGACAGATAAGGCGTCATGTCGGTCGGAAGCGTATCTCTGTTCACGCGCTCGGTAGAGAGCATTACGCACTCGGAACGCTGGTATACAGGAAGCTCTACGCCCCAGTCCATGATGATCTCCATCGCCGCCTTGTACAGGCCCTTACGATATGTCTGGTCTGTGGACAGACGTGCTGCCTCGATCATCTCATCCAGCTCTGCATCATTGATCTGATAGTAGTTGGTAGAACCGTCGCTGTGGTACAACTGGAACATATCCGGGTCAGTACCTGCCTGCCATGCCGCACACCACATATCTGCTACACCTGTCTGGTAAGAAGCATACAGGTCACTTGCATTCGCAAGGTCATTGACTGTTAGTGTGAGACCGATGGTGCCCAGCGCATCGCTGGCATTCTTTAAGATCAGGAAAGTAGGATGGTCACCTGCGCCGCCTGCGCCGATGTTTACCACATACTCCATCTTCGCGCCTGCGGGAGCTGCCGTAACCTTACCGTCTTCTACGGTATAACCTGCTGCCTCCAGATAGCCAAGCGCTGCTTCCAAAGCTGCTGCATATCTGTCTTCTGTGGACATACCCTCTGTGTAGATCGGATTGCCTTCCACGTCTACAGAGTAAGCCAGCTGATAACCGTCGTCCGTAACCTGAGGCGCTGCCCAGGATGTATTGGAGATCGGATAGTTGATCACAGATGCCGTATTGCCATAGTAGGAATCGATACCCTCATCACGGTAAGCGGAGATCACGGTCGCGATCGCTTTACGCAGGTTACGGGACTCCTCGGAAGAACCGTCCTCGCCAACCTTCACGTTGTTCGCCGCAAGACCTACATAACCATAACCGCGGTAGTCGATCAGGCGGGTAGTGATCACATCGCCGTCCAGATCCGCATTACCGCCGTTAAGATCGGCAACCTGGTTTGCCACGTCTGTGGAATAACTGGGATCTGTGATATCCATCGTACCTGCCGTGATACCTGTTACCCTATCTGCCTCTGCAGACTCCATGAAGTTCAGGTGCGGGATCTTCGGTGCGCCCTTGAAGTAATCCGGGTTGGCATCCATGTAAACAACACCGTTGGAGTAATCCTTGAAGATGTACGGGCCTGCGCCTAACGGCTTGCCGGTCTTCTCCTTCACGCCGGACAGGTCACCCTTCGGGAAACCGAAGCTGTTGTTCTCATAATCATACAGGCTCTCGTCACCATAGTAGTGCATCGGTGAGATCGGAATCTGCAGCTGATAGATCATCGTAGCGTCAACCTTATCCGCTACCACACGCATGGAGTAATCACCTGTACGCTGGATACCGGAAACGTTCGGAGCAGACTCGCCGGTCTCAACACCAACCTGGTAAGCTGCGTCAAGCAGGCTCCAGATCGTAACGCCGTCTGCCGCTTCTGTCTCGGACAGTACATTGTAATCGCCTTCATATTTTTCTAACATGGCATCGAAGAAATCCTGAACGGTAGCGCCTTCCGGCAGTCCCTCGAATCCCCAGTTGGGAGCGATCTTCTCTACCGGGTCGCCTTCTGCAGCCAGCCCCTGTGCGATGCAGTAATCCAAGATCGCCTGAGCGAAGCCCTGCTGCGCCGCCGGGAAATCGGTCTCCCAGAATGCCTTCTGGGTCGCTTCATCCCAGTTCGTGAAATCCGTATTGTCCTGTCCGGCCTTGATCAGCAGGCTGTAGAGCGGTTCCATACCGCTGCGGTATGCCTCGATACCCTCGATTGCCGTGGAGTAAAGAGTCGCATTACCGTCATAAGTAGGATCCAGTAACACATACATACCGAAGATAACGTCGTCGATATCCGCGGTCGTGCCGTCTGTGAACTTGATGTCATCGCGGATCGTCATATCGTAGAAAACAGTGCCGTCCTCGTTCTCCGTGATCTCGATATTGGATGCCGTATAATAAGTATAGTCTGTGCCGTTGTAGGAACGGGTCTCTCCTTCGATACCGTTCAGGATCGGGTTACCCACGCGGTCAACTTCCAGCGTGTAAACACGAACCATCTCGTCGACCATCACATCATTGGCTGCCAGAGCGAAATACGGAGAGAATTTACCCTCCAGACCCTGCTCTACGCTGGCTACCAGTGTATCATTGGCAGGAGCTGCCGCAGAATCAGTTTCCTCTGTCTCGGAAGCGTCGCTCTCTTCCGGCGCTGCCGTCTCATCCCCGCTGCTCTCAGCAGGCGCTTCATCAGTTGCCGGAGCGTCGCTTCCGCCGCCGCAGGCAGTCAATGAAAGTACCATCGCTGCGGAAAGCAGCAAGGCTACATGTTTCTTCTTCATTGAAAAAACCTCCCTTTCTTAAGTGCTTCTTATTTTTTCCTTATATATTTTACATAAGATTATCTTTCTCGTCAAATAAAAAGTGAGAAATTCCATAAATTCTCTGGATTTTGGTGCATTTTTCAGGATTTCCGCTTTGTCTGATCTCCTTCATTGCAATTTCTGACAAAGTATGCTACCCTCTTTTTATGAAAAAACAGGCGGAGGTGCATATGGAATATCATTCCTTAAACAACTTAAATGACAGTGACAGGTCTTCGCTGACTTCCGTTTTTCAGGGCATCCTTACAAGCCTTAAACACAGTTCTGTCAATAAGGCAGTCTCTTATCTTCGCTACATACCCGAACAATGCCGGATGCACCATAATTCCATTGAAAACAGAAAACTACGTTCTTCTCATGAAAAGAAATTCCATCCCGTAAAGCCTTATCGCAGAGAAATCTACAATGCATTCATCACGGAAGGGGTTGGATTTTCTTGACTTTCCCATTAGCAATGCTATAATGAAGTCATAGAGAAATAAGTTATCTAGTCTCAGAGGAGACATTGGCCGCAGGGCTTTTCTAGGAAAAAGAGTTGTTTTATGCAACTCTTTTTTCATATCTGCATATACTATTATCGTGATCTGGCCCGCAAATCGGGCATTGGCGCACAGCTTTTTCTAAAAGACTCTCCTTGACAGGGGGAGTCTTTATTTGGATTTCCAGAGGTCAGCCACCCTGCACCGACCTGCCATGACGGATGCCGCGATCTGCACTGCACTGCAGATGAGGCACACCACCGCCCCTTCTCCACTGCCGTCCCGCAGGAGAAAAACAAGCAGCCCGGCGGCCGTCAGCGCCGCCCCCGTGAGGGGTAACAGGGTACGAAACGCATAGCGGACCACGCTGCGTTCGTAAATATAGTCCCGCAGCGGGTTGCCGCCAAACGTCATGCTCCCCAGCGTATAGGTGAGCGCGATATCCGAAATAAGCCAGAGCATATAGGGCAGGATCACATAGAAAGTATTCTGCAGCCCCGCCGTCGTCACGAAACCGGGAAGGATGACCGACAGAAGCATCCCTGCCTGCAGCGCCCAGAGTTTTACAAGCATCCGGCGCCGCAAAGCAGGGTCGGCATGCCACATCTTCCCGGTATAGACATAGGTGCCGTCCGCATTTTTCACAAAATCACGGAGATAACTTCTTCTGTTCTTCTTAGGACTGTCTTTATCGTCCTGTTTCCTGTCCTGTCTTTCCAGCTGCGTCATTCATCGGTCTCCTGTCCTGTCTTTCCGACCGCGTCATTCATCGGTCTCTTCACCTTATGCCAATCCTTCCAGATCGTACTCTTCCAGCCATTTGCGTGCGGCTGCGCATACTTCTTTCAGGCACTTGTCGCCGAAAGGATTATCCAGTCCGGCATTCTTAAGCAGATCGGTAAATACCGCGCTGCCGCCCTGCTTCGTGTATGCCATATAGTTTTCCCATGCCGCCTGCGGATCTTTCTGGATCCTTGCCCAGAACTGCAGGGCCACCGTCTGTGCCAGACAGTAGTCAATATAATAGAAAGGACGGTCATAAATATGATGCTGTCTCTGCCATCCTTCCCCGTCGGCATAGAACGGAATATCCCCGTCCAGACGCATCCAGGGCATGTAGATCCCCAGCAGTTCTTTCCAGACTGCGTGGCGCTGTGCCGGCGTCAGATCGGGCTCCTCGAATACTCTGTGCTGGAAATGGTCAACCATGGTACCGTACGGAATGAACGTCAACGCATCTGACAGATGGGAGTAGTAGAACTTACGGGTATCCGCACCGAAGAAGCCCTCCGCCCATTTCCAGGCAAAAAATTCCATGGACATGGAATGAACCTCGCACGCCTCCAGCGACGGCCACACCGATGCCATTGGCACACGGTCTCTGTTCATCCATGCCGCGAAGGCATGTCCTGCCTCGTGAGTCACCACCTCCACATCATGCTGCGTACCATTGAAGTTTGCAAAGATAAACGGCACCTCATAATCCGGAATACTGGTGCAGTAGCCGCCGCCTGCCTTGCCTTCCGTCGAAAGAACATCCAGCAGCTCCCCGTCCAGCATCATGCGGAAGAATTCGCTGGTCTCCGGACTCAATTCGTCATAGAACTTCCGGCCCTGCGCCAGAATATCGTCCGGTGTGCCCACAGGTCTTGCATTGCCGGAACGGAATGCCAGCGCATTATCTGCAAAGCTCATGGGATATTCCTTGCCCAGGCGCTTCGCCTGCTCCTTATAGATCTCCGTCGCCACCGGCACCAGATATTTCACCACGGCCGCGCGGAACTTCTCCACGTCTTCCTTCGTATAGCAGTTGCGCATCATCCGATAGTAACCAAGCTGCATATAGCCGTCGTAGCCCAGCTTGCGTCCCATCTTATCCCGCAGATGCACAAGCTCGTCATACAGACGGTCGAGATCCGCCTGATGATCCTTGTACCACTGTCCCTCCGCCTTCCATGCGGCCAGACGGCGTGCGTCATCCGGATCGGACTTAAAAGGCGTGATCTGGGAAAGGGTGTAAGTACCATCCTCAAAAGGGATCTGCGCCGAGGCCAGCAGCTTATTGTACTCCTGCTTCAGATCGTTCTCCTGCTGCAGTTCCTGAATGATCTCCGGCGAAAAGGTCTTAAGCTCCATCTCCGTATTCAGGAACATCATGTTGCCGTACTCCGCCTCAAATTCCGGCCGGAACTTACTTTCCAGCATTGCCAGGTTCCATGCCTGGAAATCCTCTTCCATCTCCGGCATGGCGCCGCTCCAGAACTTCACTTCCTCATCGTAGAACGTATCCCGGGTATCGATGTCATGCCGGATATGGGCAAGCGTAGCCTGCGTCTCGATACTTTTTCCCAGTTTTTCCTTCTCCAGAAAAACTTCTTTCGCCGCAGCATAGTCTGCCGCTTCTTTCAGGCGCTTTGTCAGCGCCGCCAGCTGTGCCCTCAGTTCCTGTACATCAGGACGGGTGTAAAGCATTTCAGAAAATTTCATGGTCTTGTTGTCCTCCTTTTATGATTGCATGGTCTGTGGTATCTTTTCGGTCATAATCGTAAATGTTGCCTGCCACACGTGACAGGCAACATTATACCATACCCGGAACAATTTCCCAATCCTAAAATTCTCATTGCTTTTATTGCCAGTGAAAATGATGCACTGACCTTATCAGGATCATGCCGGAACCAGATCATATCACATGAAATCCGAAAAAAGCATTGGTGTTGTGGTAACAGATATCCTCCACCAGCGCAGTCAGCTGCTTTCTGTCTGCCGGATACTGGCCGCTCTCCACCCATTCCCCGATCTTCTCGCAGAGAATACGGCGGAAATATTCATGCCGCGTATAACTTAAGAAAGAACGGGAGTCTGTGAGCATCCCCACGAAACCGCCCAGCATACCGTTAGCCGCAAGCTCTGTCAGCTGTGACCGTATCCCCATCCGGTTGTCATTAAACCACCAGCTGCTGCCCTGCTGTACCCAGCATATCTCACCCTCCTTCTGAAAACATCCGGCAATGGTGACCAGCGCCGTATTGTCACAGGGATTCAGGGAATACAGGATCATCCTCGGCAATCCCTTATTTTCGGCAAACGCATTCAATAACGGCGCCACATTTTCCACGCCTGACCTGCTGTTGACCGCATCGAACCCCGTATCCGGTCCCAATCCGGCAAACTGCGGCCGGTTGTTGTCGCGCAGGCAGCCGAAATGAATCTGCATCACCCAGTTCTTCTTCGCGTAGTATCCGGCGCAGGCAATGGTGAGCATCGTCTTGTAGGCATCCGCCTCCGCACCGGAAACCGCCTCTCCCGCCATCGCTTTCTGAAAGGCCCGTGCGGCAGCCTCATCGTCCCTGACATACATGCAGTAATCCAGTCCGTGATCGGCACACAGACAGCCGTGCGCAGCAAAATATTCGATCCGGTCGCCAAGCGCCGCCGCCACATCCTCCGCACAGCAGATTTCCCGTTTTGTCACCGAAGACAGTCTGCGTATGTACTCCGCAAACCCCTTTTTCTCAATATTCACGGCCTTGTCCGGTCGAAACGCCGGCAATACCCTGATCTCCATGGTGCTGTCGGCAGCAATCTGCTCATGCCAGACAAGGTCGTCGCAGGGATCGTCCGTCGTACAGACAGCCTTCACATGAAACTGCCGCATCAGGCTTCTTGCCGAACATCCCTCCAGCATCGCATTGCACTTGTCGTAGATCTCGTCCGCATTGTCCGCCGTCAACGCATCCTCAATGCCAAACACCCGCTTAAGCTCCAGATGGCTCCAGTGATAGAGCGGATTGCCGATAAGGCGAGGCAGGATGGACGCATAAGCGCGGAATTTCTCCCGCGGCCCAGCCTCCCCGGTGATCTTCTCCTCCGGTATGCCGCCGGACCGCATCTGCCTCCACTTATAATGATCCGCACCGAGCCAGAGTTCGGAGATCGTATCGAACCGGCGGTCCCCGGCGATCTCCCGCGGATCGATGTGACAGTGATAGTCAATGATCGGCAGCTTTTTCGCCACCTCGTGGTACAGCCATTTTGCCGTAGGCGTTGTCAGTAAAAAATCTTCGTCCATAAATTTTTCCATCGTATCTGTCCCCCTTACCTTTGGTCGCATTTTTTCCTTTTTTCAGTATAGCAGAAAATTGTAATCCATGCCAGACCATAACCGGGCGCTTGCCGTTTACAGCCCGCTCTGCATGTATTTCTCCCGGAACTTCTTCGGCGTCTCCCCGGTATAGAGACGGAACATCCTGGTAAAATAGCTCTGGGAGGAAAAGCCAAATGCCGCGCTGACTTCCGCGCAGGAACAGTCCGAATCCAGCAGCATGTTCCTGGCCGCCTGCAGCCTGCTCTCCATCACGTATTCGGAGATCGTCTTCCCCGTCTCCTTTTTGAAAAGCGACGACAGATAATCAGGATTCCTCTTGACCTGTGCTGCGATCTCCGTCACGCAGACAGGGCGGTTTAAATGACAGGAAATATAATTCATGCAGTGCATCACCGTCTTCGAGTAGATCTTCTCCTTCTTCAGATCCGCCATATAGCCGGTAAAATACTCCACCGCCTCCATGTGCAGATCCCGTACCTGCTCAACGGACTTACATTTATCCATCTGCTGGATATAGTAATCGCTGGAAGTATACGCCGTCTCGCTGTTCATGCCTCCGGTGATGGCAAAGCGGATGATCAGCGTCATGGAGGCCACGAACAGATATTTCATATTCGTCAGAGGGTCGTCCGACAGATGGCCCTGTCTGCCGGCTGTGAACCTGCGGCGCGCCTCCTCCGGCGCCCGCGGATCCCCGTCCCGCACGTAACGGTATACCCGCATCTCCTCCTCATAGTCGGTATGCCGGAAATCATTCTCCCGGTTTACGAATTCCATACGGGAAACCTGTTCTTTTACTTTTC
>Ga0224483_100427_pt1 | contig 13138 bp, 11 predicted proteins | sample hydfratestSal1_FD_181453 | JGI IMG/M metagenome (GOLD analysis project Ga0224483, IMG submission 181453) | Metatranscriptome of mouse feces microbial communities from Columbus University, Ohio, United States - Sal1 (Metagenome Metatranscriptome) ... | reverse complement strand
GCCCGCCCCCTGCCGGGCTGTGCCTGCAAAGAACACATGTTCTGGCGGACAGTAACAGATATTGCCCGTAATCGGCCGTCTGAGTCCGGCTGGTTATGGATTCAAACTGCAAAGGAGGTACAATATATGACAGAACATAAAGCGGAAAACGCTGCGCCTGCTGATGCAACAGGCATTCCGGCAGAAACGATGGAGGATTATGCCGCAGAGCTGGAAGCTTCCTTTAAAAAGGTAAAGGAAGGGGACATCCTGACCGGAACCGTGGTCGGCGTGACGGATACGCAGGTGCTTCTGGATCTGAAATATTATGCGGAAGGTGTGATTGACAAGGAGAATCTGAGCAATGATCCGGATTTTAATATGAAGGAGGAGATCCATCCGGGAGATGAGATCACGGCCACGGTGCTGAGGCTTGACGACGGCGAGGGGAATCTGGTGCTTTCGAGGAAGGAGGCAAATGACAGGATGGCCTGGGAGCGCCTGCGGGAAATGCTGGAGGCCAGGACGATCGTTCCAGTAAAGGTGTCGGGCGTGGTAAACGGCGGCGTGATTGCGAAGCTGGAGGGCGTCCGGGGATTTATTCCTGCCTCCCGCCTGGACGCCTCGTATGTGGAGGATCTGAATGAATGGCTGGGAAAGACCGTGGAGGCCACCGTGATTACCGCGGACGAGGAGACGGGGCGGCTGGTGCTTTCCGGCAGGGAGGCGGCCAGGGAGAAGGCCCTTGCGGAGAAGAATCAGCGCATCGCCAGATGCGAGGTTGGCGCGGTGATGGATGGGACCGTGGAGACGATCAAGCCATACGGCGCGTTTATCAGCCTGGAAAACGGACTGTCAGGCCTGGTCCATGTTTCACAGATCAGCAGGAACCGGATCAGGCATCCGGCCGCAGTTCTGAAAGAGGGGCAGCGCGTGACTGTGAAGATTATTTCCACGGAGAATCATAAGATAAGTCTGAGCATGAAGGCTGTGGAGCCGGATGAAGCGCCTGAGGAGGATGTGTTTGATTACCAGGGCGGCGGGGAGGCCACGACAGGCTTCGGCGAACTTTTGAAGGGAATTAAACTGTAGCGGACAGCGGGTTGAGGCAGTCTTAAGCTGCTGCTGCGAACAGGCTTAGAAGGAGAGGGAAGGACTTGAATATCCCCAAATCATATGATCAGCTTGATCAGTGGACGACGATTATGTTTTTGTATAATTCGGCTCTGAAGGCGATCAATACGAAGATTGAGATTATGAACAATGAATTTGTCCATATCTATCATTATAACCCGATTGAGCATATCAAATCGAGGCTGAAGTCGCCGGACAGCATTGTGAAGAAGCTGAAACGGCACGGGCGCGAGGTTTCGATTGCGAATATGATTGAGTATCTGAGCGACATTGCCGGAATCCGGATTATCTGTTCCTTTACCTCGGATATTTATCTGATTGCGGATATGATTTCGCGCCAGGCGGATATTACGGTGCTGAATATTAAGGATTATATTAAGAATCCGAAGCCAAACGGGTATAAGAGCTACCATATGGTGGTTACGATTCCGATCTATCTGAGCGAGGGGCCGGTGGAGACGAAGGTCGAGATACAGATTCGGACGATCGCAATGGATTTCTGGGCCAGCCTGGAGCATAAGATTTATTATAAATTTGAGGGAAACGCCCCCAGAAGCCTGGAGGTGGAGCTGAAGGTCTGCGCGGAGATCGTGGATATGCTGGACGGAAAGATGTTCTCGCTGAATGAATCGATTATGAAGATCAGCGGTGATCAGCCGGAACCGGAGAACCGGGCAGACGAAAAGCGGCCGGATATATGGACAGGGCTTTTGACCGGAGAGACGCAGGAAAAAAGCCTGAGAGAGGCCGCGAAAGAGCAGGATGCGGATGGCATTTAAGCGGCGTTTGAGGGAGACAGGGCAGATTGTGCGTGTGAACGGCCGGAGTATTGTTCTCTTTGAGGCTGCTTACAGGCTGCTTGCGCTGCCGCTTTTTTTGCGGATAGCGGATGCGCTGATGCGTTTTTCCCTGAATGCCTCCGGGTACAGCTATGTGACAGTGAATAATCTGGGGAGCTTTCTTGCAAAACCGGCGACGATCGCATCGCTGTGTACGGCGGCGGCGCTTTTGCTGCTGGGCGTTATGCTGGAGGCAGGATGCCTGGTGACGGCGTTTCAGGCGGCGGCGCGGGCCAGGCGGATGAGCGCGCTTTCGATTTTCCTGGGGGGCCTGTCGAAGACGGCGGAGGAGGTGAGGCGCGGGAGCTGGCCCTGGTTTCTGGTCGCCGCGGTCCATAGCTGCCTGATCCACCTGTTTTTGCTCTACAGGCTTTTGTGCCATGTAAAGCCTGTGAGATTTATTCTTACGGCCCTCATGTCGGAGCGCTGGGGATGGCCTGCCGCTGCCTGTGTGACGGCGCTGTTTGCTGCCACAGCGCTTCCCACGGCTTTTGTGGGGTTTGGCTGTATGGTGGAACGCCGATCCTTTAAGGGCAGCTTAAGGCGCAGCCTGGAGCTTTTGAGGGGGAACTATGTGCAGACAGCGCTGGTTTTGTCGCTCTGCAATGTCCTTGTGATCGCGGCGGCGGTCTTTTTGTATCTGGCGGCGGTGGTTCTGACAGCCGTGTTTGCAGTCCGTTTTCTGGATCAGAGAATGGAGCTGGCGCTGCTTTTGGAGGCCAGGGACCGCATTGAATTTGTCCTCATCTTTGCAGCCGGGATCGCGCTTTCGGCCGTGCATTATGGAGCGCTGACCGTGCTGTATGTATATTTCGGCGGGAAACAGGAGGGGAGCGCGTTTGGCGCTGCGGATTCTGCCGGTCCGAGGACGGCCCGGGGGCGGCTTTTGACAAGGCGGAATGTACTGGCGCTTTTGTCGCTTCTGACAGCCCTCAGCGCGGTGAGCGTGGCGGATGCGGCCAGGAATGGGGGCGTAGGCGAGGATTGGCTTTCTGAGGTACAGATTACGGCGCACCGGGGGAGCTCATCCTCGGCTCCGGAAAATACGCTGCCTGCGCTGGAGGCGGCCATTGAGGAGATGGCCGATTTTGCGGAGATTGACGTTCAGGAGACGCTGGACGGCCATCTGATTTTATTTCATGACAGGACGTTAGAGCGTATGGCCGGGGATTCGCGGGCGGTTGCCTCCATGACGTTTGAGGAGCTGTCGCAGGTGGATGTGGGCTCCTGGTTTTCGCAGGAGTACGCGGGAACGGCGATCCCCACGCTTTCGGAGGCGCTTGAGACAGCCCGGGGGCGGCTGAAGCTGAATATTGAGCTGAAAAATCTGGGAGCGGCCAGCGATCTTCCGGAAAAGGCGGCGGCCTGTATTCAGAAATCGGGGCTTTCACGTCAGTGTGTGGTTACATCGACAAGCCTTGATTATCTGCGCCGGGTTAAGAGCGCCGCGCCGGAATTGTATACCGGATATATTGCCTCCGCGGCGTATGGGGCCTATTATCAGGATGAGGCCGTGGATTTCGTGAGCCTGCTGTCCGGCTCGGTCAGCCGCAGGCTGGTGGAGGCGGTGCATGAGAGCGGCAAAGAGGTCCATGTCTGGACCGTGAACCGCAAAAGCGAGCTGGAGCGGGTAAGGCTTCTGGGCGTGGACAATGTGATTACAGATGATCCGATTCTTGCGAGGGAGACGCTTTATGCAGAGGAGAATGCAGAGCATCTTCTGGAGCGGCTTCGGGAGATGATACGGTGAGTGGAGGAAAATGAAGATGAGAATGGTGTTGCAGCGTGTGTCCCGGGCCAGCGTGGCAGTGGACGGGGATGTGATTGGGGCGATTGATCAGGGATTTATGGTGCTCCTGGGCGTGTGTGAGAGCGATACGGAGGAGATCGCGGACAAAATGGTGGATAAGCTGTGCAGGCTGAGGATTTTTGAGGATGAGAACGGCAAGACAAACCGGTCCCTGGCCGATGTGGGCGGGGCGCTTCTGGTGGTGAGCCAGTTTACGCTCTATGCGGACTGCAGCCAGGGTAACCGCCCCGGCTTTCTGGGAGCCGGGAGCCCGGAGTTTGCGAACCGCATGTATGAATATGTGCTGAAACGGTGCGGCCAGTATGTGGAAAAGGTGGAGCACGGCCGGTTCGGAGCGGACATGAAGGTGGAGCTCGAAAACGACGGGCCGTTTACCCTTGTGCTGGACAGCGATACGCTGGTGAAGAAGAAAAAATGATAGGAAACAGAAAGGATAAAGGTGCAGGATTAAAATGGAAGAGACGGTAAAAGAACTGGAGAAACGGCTGACATGGAAGTTTCCGACGATTGCGAAACAGTCGCCGGAGCAGAAGGAGGAGGCGTTCGCCTACTGCGAGGGATACAAGGCGTTTTTGAATGCGGCGAAGACGGAGCGGGAATTTACGGCGCGGGCGGCGGAGCTTTTAAAGCGTTCGGGTTATGCGGAATGGACGCCGGGGCGCGCGTACGCACCGGGGGATAAGGTGTATGCTGTCAACCGCAAAAAGGCGCTGATTATGACCACATTCGGAACGCGTCCTCTGGAGGACGGCCTGAGGCTGAACGCGGCGCATATCGATTCCCCGCGCCTTGATTTGAAGCCGAACCCGCTGTATGAAAAGTCGGAGATGGCGTATTTTAAGACGCATTATTACGGCGGTATCCGCAAATACCAGTGGGTGGCGCTTCCGCTGGCGCTGCACGGCGTTGTGATAAAGGCGGACGGGGAGACGGTTGAAATCTCGGTCGGCGAGAAGGAGGGGGATCCGGTTTTCTGCGCAACGGATCTTCTGCCGCATCTGTCTGCGGATCAGAATGAGCGCAAGCTCAAGGATGGAATCAAGGGTGAGGAGTTAAATATCCTGCTCGGCTCCCTGCCGTTTGAATGCGGGGATGAGGAGATCAAGGAGGCGGTGAAGCTTCAGATCCTGGCTCTTTTGCATGAGACGTACGGGATCACGGAAAAGGATTTCCTGCGCGCGGAGATTGAGCTGGTTCCGGCCGCAAAGGCAGTGGATGTGGGCCTGGACCGCAGCATGGTAGGCGCGTACGGGCAGGACGACCGTGTGTGCGCCTATACGGCCATGACGGCAGAGATTGACACGAAGAATCCGGAGTATACGACTGTCACCATATTTGCGGACAAGGAGGAGATCGGCTCTGTGGGAAATACGGGGCTTAATTCCAATTTCCTGCTGCATTATGTGATGGATCTGGCGGCCACGGCGGGGGCCGATTACCGGCGGGTTCTGGAGCGCTCGCTCTGCCTGTCCTCGGATGTAAACGCGGCGTTTGATCCGACTTTCCCGCAGGTGTATGAGGAGAAGAATGCCTGCTATCTGGGAAAGGGCTGTGTACTGACCAAATATACGGGTGCGAGAGGAAAATCGGGCAGCAGCGACGCCAGCGCGGAGACGATGGCCAGGGTGATTGAGCGGATGGACGCAGAGGGCGTGTACTGGCAGATCGGGGAGCTCGGCGCGGTGGACGCGGGAGGCGGCGGAACCGTGGCGCTCTATGTGGCGGGCCTGAATGTGGATGTGGTGGATCTGGGCGTGCCGATCCTGTCCATGCATTCGCCGTTTGAGGTGGCGTCCAAGATGGACATTTATCATACATACCGGGCGTTTCTGGCATTTTATAAATAAAGGGCCGTTCCGGCTGTCTGAACGGCTGCGAATGTTAGCCCCGGTCCGGCCGGGGCGGAAAGAAAGAGGATTTTATGATATGCGAAAATTTGTAAAAGCCGGGCTCTGCGGCCTGGCGGCGGCGGTGCTGGTGTGCGGAGGCTGCTCTGCCAAAACGGAACAGGATCCTTCGTCACAGGAGACGGACGCGCAGGCAGGCTCCGGGGAGGCAGGCAGCGAGGCGGGCGGAGCGCAGGATGGCGCGGCGCCGGCAGAGGAGGGCGCGACAGAGGAGTATATCGCTGAGGGAAGCATTACGCTGGGCGAGTATAAGGGAATCCCGGTCACGGTCATGAAGGCGGAGGTGACGGAGGAGGAGATCGATCAGGTAATCGACAATTATCTGAACAGCAGCGCTACGTATGAGGAATCGGATGAGGCGGCCGTGCTGGGCGATACGGTGAATATTGACTATAAGGGACTGATGGACGGCACAGCCTTTGACCGGGGATCCGATACAAATTTTGATCTGCTCCTGGGTTCCGGGCGTTTTATCGACGGCTTTGAGGACGGCCTGGTGGGCGTGAAAAAGGGAGAAAAGCGGGACTTAAACTTACGTTTTCCGGAGCCATACCCCAATAATCCGGATATGGCGGGGCGCGAGGTCGTATTTGAGGTGACCGTGAATGCGGTGAAGAAGCGTATCGTGCCGGAGCTTACGGACGAATTTGTGGCCGCTTCTTTTCCGGAGGATAAAACTGTGGAGGGCCTGCGCAAATCGCTGCGTGAGATGCTGCTGTCTCAGAAGCAGTCGCAGATCGAAAACAGCCGGGACTCACAGCTTTTGGAGGAGGCGATGCAGCGATCGGAGATCGTGTGCGCCACGGATCAGGTGAATGAGGCTCTGGAGCTTCAGGTTGACAGCGTGACCAGAATGGCGGCAGGCTATGGATATGATTTGGCGTCCTATGCAGGACTGATGGGCATGGACGAGGCGGGCCTGCGCGCAGAGCTTAAGCAGGCGGCCGTTTACATGGTAAAGCAGGAGATGACGCTGGATGCTATTGCAGAGGCGGAGGGCATTGCGGTCAGCCAGGAAGATAAGGAAGCGCTGGCAAAAGAGTACGGCTATGAGAGCCTGTCCGCTCTTTTGGAGAGCCAGGGTGTGACGGAGGAGCTGGTTGAGGATACGGTGAAAAAACAGAAGGCGCTGCGCGTCCTTTCCGACAATGCGCAGGTAACAGAAGAGGCGCAGTAGTGGATAAATATGAAATTTTAAAGAAATATTTTGGGTACGACGCCTTCCGCGACGCTCAGGAGACGCTGATTGATCAGATTCTGGAGGGACGGGACACGCTGGGCATTATGCCCACTGGCGCGGGAAAATCCCTGTGTTACCAGATCCCGGCGCTGATGCTGGACGGTATTACCCTGGTGATTTCACCTCTGATCTCGCTGATGAAGGATCAGGTGGGGAGCTTAAACCAGGCAGGGATTCACGCAGCGTATCTGAACAGTTCCCTGACAGCCGGGCAGTATTATAAGGCGCTCGGCTTCGCGCGCGAGGGGCGTTACCCGATTATTTATGTCGCGCCGGAACGCCTTTTGACCGGGGAATTCATGGATTTCGCCCTGAACAGCCGGATTGCAATGGTGGCCGTGGACGAGGCGCACTGCGTATCACAGTGGGGCCAGGATTTCAGGCCGAGCTATTTAAAAATCACGGAATTTATCGAACGGCTGCCAAAGCGTCCGATCGTGAGCGCCTTTACGGCCACGGCGACGAAGGAGGTCAGGGACGATATGATCGATATCCTGATGCTCCGGGATCCCATGGTCCTGACCACCGGATTTGACAGGGGAAACTTATATTTCGGCGTGATGTCCGTAAAGGATCGCTACGGGGCGATACGGAATTATCTGGAAATGCACCGGGGCGAGAGCGGGATCATTTACTGCCTGACCAGAAAGCATGTGGAGGACGTCTGCGCGCGGCTTATAAGGGACGGTTTTCCGGTGACAAGATACCATGCCGGTTTAAGCGATGCGGAGAGAAGGAAAAATCAGGATGATTTTATCTATGACCGAGCGCCGGTGATTGTGGCCACCTCCGCGTTCGGCATGGGGATCGACAAATCGAATGTGAGGTATGTGCTTCATTACGGCATGCCGAAGAATATCGAGTCGTATTATCAGGAGGCCGGAAGGGCGGGGCGCGACGGGGAGCCTGCGGAGTGTATTTTGTATTACAGCGGCCAGGATGTGATCACAAATCAGCTTTTTATTGATCACAATCAGGATAATCAGGAGCTGGACGCCGCGACCAGGGCGCTGGTGACGGAGCGCGACAGGGAACGTCTGAGAAGGATGACCTTTTACTGCTTTACGAATGAGTGCCTGCGGGATTATATTCTGAAATATTTCGGGGAATATGGGAGTAATTACTGCGGGAACTGTTCAAACTGCCTGACGCAGTTTGAGGAGACGGATGTGACGGAGATTGCGCGGGCGCTGATTGACTGCGTGGAGAGCAGCCGGCAGAGATATGGAACCACTGTGATTGTGGATACAGTCCGCGGGGCGAACACGGCTAAGATCCAGAACTACCGGATGAATGAGAATCCCCGGTACGGGGCGCTTAAGGAGATTCCCGTGTACCGGATCCGGCAGGTGTTAAACTTTCTGCAGATGCAGGAATATCTGGCGGTCACAGCAGACGAGTATGCGATTGTAAAACTGACTGCGAAATCCGGGGAGGCGTTTCAGGAGGGGCCAATCGTCATGAAGCTCGCAAAGGAGGCGCAGAGGCCGCCGAAGGAGCAGTCAAAGAGCGGGAAGAGCAAAAAGGCCCAGCCCGGCCGGGAGAGCTTTACCGAGAAGGAGGAGAGCCTGTTTGAGAAGCTCCGCGCTGTGCGGACCGAGATCGCAAAAAGGGAACAGGTTCCGCCGTATATCGTGTTCTCAGACAGGACGCTGATCCATATGTGCATCGTAAAGCCGACGACGAAGCAGGAGATGCTCAACGTGTCAGGGGTGGGGGAATTTAAGTATAATAAGTACGGGGAGAGCTTTCTGATGTGCGTCAAGGAGGAGACAGAGGGCTGAGAGCTTATTTTTCCTTGTGGTAATTCCTGTAATTTAGTATAATGGAGAAATCGGAGGCTCGTGACGAAAGGAGACGACAGAACATGGATTTAAATCAGATATTGGAAGAGCTGGATAAACTGTACGCAGAGGCAAGCCTTGACAAGGCGGAGCTGCGGTTAGGCGAATGGCTCGCTGAGGCAGAGGAGGCCGGGGAGCAGGGAATCATGCTGGCGCTCTATAATGAGCAGGAGGGCCTTTACCGGACGACCGGGCGCGCGCCGGAGGCGGTAAAGGTTTCAGCAAGGGCGCTTGAACTGGTGAGACGTCTGGGCCTTGAGGGCGGGATTCAGCATGCGGCGACGCTGCAGAACGCGGCCACGGCGAACCGGGCGGCGGGCAACGCGGACGAAGCGCTGGCGATGTTTGAGGAGGCCGCGGCGATGTACGGCAGGCTGGGGAAAGAGGGAAGCTACCAGATGGCCGCGCTCAATAATAATATCAGCCAGATCTATCAGGAGCGCGAGGAGCACGATACGGCGCTTTCCTATCTGGAGAAAGCTCTTGCCGTGGTTGAGCGCCTGGAAGGAGGCGCGGCAGAGGCTGCCACGACGCGCATCAACATGTCCCTGTCCCTGATGGCCTTAGACCGTCTGGAGGAAGCAAAGCAGCGGATTGATGAGGCGATGGAATACTACAGGAGCGAACAGGGGCTTAAGGATGCGCACTATCCGTCCGCGCTGTCAGCGGCCGGCGAGCTGGCGTTCTGCAATGGAGAGAAAAAGGAGGCGCTGGTCCTCATTAAAGAGGCTCTGGATGTGACGCTGCGGATATTCGGAGAGAACGCCGCGAGCGAGATTCTGCGCAGAAATGTGGAGCTGATTGAGGAGAGCATAAAGAGGACGGAGCAGGAAGGCTGACAGATGAACGGGCTGGAGCTTGCAAGGCGTTATTACCTGGAGGTCGGGCGGCCGATGCTGGAGGCAGAATACGCGGAGTACCTGCCGCGGATTGCGGCGGGGCTGGCCGGGGAAGGTTCCGAGTGCTTGGGGTATGACGACGCGATTTCAAGGGATCATGATTTTGGGCCGGGGTTCTGCCTTTGGCTGAATACCGCGGATTTTTCGGCAATTGGAGAGCGCCTCCAGGCGTCCTATGAGGCTCTCCCCGGCGAATTCGGCGGCTTCCCGGCCAGAAATACGAGCGCCAGGGGAGGCGGGCGCGTGGGCGTGATGGAGATTTCCGCGTTTTACGGTTATTTTATCGGGGCAGAGCAGCCGCCGGCCTCGCTGCTTCGCTGGCTGCGCCTGCCGGAGGAAAAGCTGGCGGCCGCGGTGAGCGGCGAGGTTTTTTCGGATCCGTCCGGCGAATTTTCTGCTGTCCGCGAGGCGCTTTTGCAGTATTATCCGGAGGACGTGCGGGTGAAGAAGATCGCGGCCCGGGCGGCGGTGATGGCCCAGTCGGGTCAGTATAACTATGCGCGGTGCATGCGGCGCGGGGATGATGCGGCGGCCTGTATGGCGCTCAGCGAATTTTTAAAGAGCGCGATGTCCATGCTCTATCTGTTAAACCGCCGGTATGCGCCGTATTATAAATGGATGTACCGGGGACTTTCGGAGCTGGAGCACATGAAGGAGGCGCGGCCGCTGCTCGGTGAGCTTTCCCGTCTGGGCGGCCAGGGGGAGGCGTGGCGAAAGCCGTATCCGGCGGGCTTTAACCCCTATGTGAATACCAGGGACCGCAAGGTGGAGCTGGTCGAGGAGATCTGCGCTCTGACAGCAGAGGAGCTTCGCAGACAGGGACTGACGGACAGCAGGGATGATTTCCTGGAGGCGCATACATGGGAGATTATGAAGCGGATCCGGGATCCGCAGCTTCGCAGCCTCCATGTGCTGGAAGGGTAGGGAGAGATATATGACATTGGAAGAAAAGAAAGAGGCGCTGATTGAGACAGAGTGGAAGGCGTTCCAGGCGGTGCATAACGAGGGGGGACGGGCTTCCTGCCAGGATGATCCGGAGACCTTTTTTTTAATGCGCCGCAGTCAGTTCCATGCATGGCCGGAGGATCTGGCCGACAGCTATGCCAGGGATCTCCGCGCGGCGGAGGCTGAGGGGAGGAATCTTCTGGCCGAGAAGTATGCCTGGATGATGGAATCCACGGCTCCGGAGCAGTTTGAGCGGATATCCGGCCTTCTGCCGGAGCTGTCTGAGGAGAAGGAGCGGCTGATCGGCCTGATTGCAGGGATCCAGGTTCCCTGGATGGAGGAGTACGCGTCCGCGTATCCGGCCCTGGCGTCCGGGAACCGCCCGATCCACGCTGCCAGGGACACGGAGTTTTCCACCTCCTTTGAGACGTATCTGAAGGGGGAGCTTCACACCTACTCGGAAGGGACGCTTCTGCTGTATCTGGATTTTGTCAGGGGCCTTGAGAGGGAGGGGAAGAATCTGTCCCTTCTGGTGATGGAGGCGACCGTGAGGGCTTACGGGTATAAAAGCCTTGAGGAGGCGGAGGAACGTGTCAGATGTCAGCAGAGCGTGTAATTGAGATTAAGGATGTCACAAAGATTTATAAGCTTTACGATAAGCCCATTGATCGCCTGAAGGAATCCATGAGCCTGCGGCACAGAAGCTATCATAAGGATTTCTATGCACTGCGCGGGCTTTCCTTTTTTGTGGAAAAGGGACAGACCGTGGGGATTATCGGGACGAACGGATCCGGCAAGTCCACGATTTTAAAGATCATAACCGGTGTTCTGACGCCAACGGCCGGCGAAGTGAGCGTTAAGGGAAAGATTTCTGCCCTGCTGGAGTTAGGCGCGGGCTTTAATATGGATTACACAGGGATTGAAAATATTTACATGAACGGGACCATGATGGGTTATTCCAAAAAGGAAATGGATGATAAGCTTGCGGATATCCTGGATTTTGCCGAGATCGGGGACTTTGTGCATCAGCCGGTCAAGACGTATTCGAGCGGTATGTTTGTGCGCCTGGCATTTGCCCTGGCCATTAATGTGGAGCCGGAAATCCTGATCGTGGATGAGGCCCTGTCCGTGGGCGACGTCTTCTTCCAGTCCAAGTGCTACCGCCGGATGGAGGAGATACGGAAAAACGGAACGACGATCGTGATGGTCACGCACGACATGGGAAGTATTATAAAATACTGTGATAAGGTAATCCTGTTAAATAAGGGGGAATATATCGCCGAGGGCCCTGCCGGCCGGATGGTGGATCTCTATAAAAAGATCCTGGCCGGACAGATGGAGTCGCTCCGGGAGGAGCTTGCGGCCCGTAAGCCGGGCGCCAAGGAGGCTGAGCAAAAGAAGCAGGCGGACGGCGCTTTGGGAGACGGCTCCGGAGAAAGGCGCGCGGGCCCGGAGCCGGATGCGGCGGGGAAGACGCCGCCCGGACGCGGGCTGATGCGGGAAAAGCTGACGATTAACGCAAACCGGGAGGAGTACGGGGACGGCCGCGCGGAGATCTTTGACCTGGGGCTTGTGGATGCCAGGGGAAGTCTGACGAATCTCCTGCTGAAGGGAGAAATGTTTACGATCCGGGAGCGGATCCGCTTTCATGCAGACATAGAGGCCCCGATTTTTACCTATACGATCAAGGATCGAAAAGGAACGGAGCTGACAGGGACGAATACGCTGTTTGAGGGCGCGCCGGTGAAGCCGGTGAAGGCGGGCGATGTCTATGACGTGGCCTTTAAGCAGAAAATGACACTGCAGGGCGGTGAATACCTGCTCTCCATGAGCTGTACGGGCTTTGAGGGCGGGGAGCATGTGGTGTATCACCGCCTGTATGATGTGGCGAATATCACGGTTATTTCCAACAAGAATACAGTGGGTATCTACGATATGGAGCCGGAGGTGGAGACGGCGCTCAACGGCGGCGGATGGTGAGGAAAATGGATGACATAAGGAGAGAAGTACGGGCGCTGCTTGAGAAATATGGGACAGATACGAAGCGGGCGCTCCGGGAGAATAAAAAGCTTTCATATCTCTATGCCCTGGCGCCTCTGCGGGAAAACCTTCTGGAATGGTATGATTTCAGAGGGGACAGCCGCCTTCTGCAGGTCGGGGCTGATTTCGGGGCGCTGACAGGGCTTTTTTTGCGGCGCTGCGCCTCTGTGGACGTTCTGGACGGGGAAGAGGAGAGCTTAGAGGTTGTAAAAGCCAGGTATCCGGGGGAGAAGAGGCTGGCGTGCATAGCGGACAGCCTGCTTTCGGACAGAGCGGACGGGGCCTGGCGGGAGAGGCGCTATGACTATGTGGCGCTGATCGGATCGCTTAAGAGGGAGGAACCGATCGCGGCCCAGCTTAAGGCGGCCGCGCGCCTGCTGGTCCCGGGGGGCGTGCTGCTTGTGGCTGTGCGCAACCGTTTCGGGCTCAAATACCTGGCCGGGGCCGCGGCGGACGATGCAGATATGACGAGACGCGAGCTTGAGGCGCTGCTTCCGAGAG
>Ga0224483_100426_pt1 | contig 13141 bp, 14 predicted proteins | sample hydfratestSal1_FD_181453 | JGI IMG/M metagenome (GOLD analysis project Ga0224483, IMG submission 181453) | Metatranscriptome of mouse feces microbial communities from Columbus University, Ohio, United States - Sal1 (Metagenome Metatranscriptome) ... | reverse complement strand
TTTTTTTAAATGTTTTGGAATATACCAGGGCGTCGCCGTATCCACAAGACATGGCGACCCCCTCAATAGACAAGTCTGTCACTGTAAGCAGCTCTTTTGACCTGGAAATCTGAAATTGAGTTAGAAAATCCTTCGGCGACATCTGCAGCGCTTCCTCAAATATAGAGGTAGCTGCGGCTGACGCATACATGGTCCGCAATATCTTTCACGCCGATTCCGGAAGAATAATTATTTCGGATAAAACTTATGGCCTTTTGGACATAAATGCTCTCCTTTGTCTCTTTTGTCACAGCCGCAAGCTGGGCGTCCTTTGTCAGCACCGCAAAGAATTCATACAGAAGGCTTTGGAGGTAGTACTGGTTTGTCTGAGAAGAAGTATGGTAATTTAACATTTTTACCACAATCCTCTTTAAGTCTTTTGCCTGGTCGCTTTGGAACACTAATTGGTTGCTGTTCAGCCCCAAATCCTCCAGATAGTTATCCGCCTGCTCCCCGGAAAAACCAACCCAAAGATAAGACCACGGGTCCTCCCCATCTGCTTTATAAAAAGTAACCGCCTCCGGCTCAATCAAAAACCCCTGCCCCTGCCTTATCTCATACCGCCGTTCCCCCACCTGGTATGTGCCTTTTCCAGACAAGATATAATGGATAATATAATTGGGGCGGACAGCCGGCCCAAAACTGTGGTTTGGCCGGCATGCAGACATGCCGCAAAAGCATAAGTACAAATCCTTAAATTTTGACCCTGTTAGCTGCAGGACATATGCGTCTTCCATGTTTTTTCCTCCACACTGTACCTTATTTGCTGGGTTCTGCAAAAATCAGGCTCCCCTCTGGCTCCCCGCACAGCTTTATCAGCCGCTTGATATAGCGAAAAACAGATGCGCTATCCAATGAAGTCCCTATAGAAACCCGGTTCCCATTGATTTCAATCACTGTTCCAGAACGGAATGCGGTTGGCACTGCATCCTTTGATATCCTATCCCCTACCTCTAGGCAGCTAAAACTGGACAAAAGCTCTTTTAGCTTGTCTGGATGCCTGCCCATCACTTCTTCAAAAATAACCTGCATGGTATCTTTTAAAATCATATCCTTATAATACATCGTATAAAGTATAGCAAGAGGTACCAAAGGCTTTTCTCCTTTTCTTCTTCCCGCCCTGACCCTTAGGGCTGCTTTCCTGCCCTACAACAGAAGAATCTCCATTGGCAGAGTCCCTTTCTTTCCCCACCATAGGGGAATTTGTTTGGCCAACGCCTTCTTTTTGCCCAAAAACATCTTCCCCACAGGCCTCCTTAATCACCTGTACAATATCGTGCAGGGAATCCCCTTGCTGATATGCATGCCCATGAACCTTCAAATATGCAATCAACTCTTCTGTGATCTTACTGCACTTCACTTTTGAAAGCCTTTCTTTTTTATAACGATATTTCGCATTGAATAAAATTTTCCTTTCCACCAGCTCATCAAAGGTTTCATCAAATAATTTTTTTTCTGCCCCAGCATTTATATTTTTTGTGCCATCTGGGTAGAACCGCCCCCCTAGCCCGGTATCCTCTCCAGCCCCTTCGCCGCTCACCTCTGTCAATCCTTTTAACATAATCAGGACTACTGGAAGCCCTCCTTCTATTCCCGTATTCTCATCAGAACTATTGTAAGTCTGGCTGTACATCAGCTCTAACACTGTCGTATAGCTAGTGGCATATTCGTCATCCAAAAAAGCCAGCACGCCTTTGCAGCAGCCACTCTCCATATTTTCCTTAAATTGCTCAAGCCACATAGAATTATGGGTGTCAAAGCACCCATCAAAGTATACGTTCAACCCATAATCTTTCACCAAAGAATATACAATCTTGTGTAAGGCAACATTCCAATCCTCACTTTTATAGCTTACAAAGACAAATGGTTTCCCTTTATCTTTATCACAAATAGACCCCTTTAAATATTTGACATGCGCATCTTCTTTCCTTCTTCTATTCTCCTCACTTGTCATACCCTACTCCTTTCCAACGCAAAAACAACAACTTTTCCCTCTGGAAATTTTGTAAAAAATCAGTTACAATTAAGGTTACTTTAATTACAGAAAGGATAGACGCCATGGCAGATTACCAACAACTTACCCACGAATTTGAGCCTGTATACAATCAGGAATCGAAAATCCTAATCCTCGGCACCTTCCCTTCCGTGAAATCCAGGGAAGGGAATTTTTATTATGGGCATCCCCAAAACCGTTTCTGGAAGGTCTTGGCTTCTATTACTGGAGAACCAATCCCAGGCAGCGTCCCAGAAAAAAAACAGCTTCTCCTCAGCCACAAGATTGCTGTCTGGGACGTCATCCAAAGCTGTGAAATTATTGGCTCTTCGGACAGCAGCATCCGCAATGTAGTCCCTGCCGACATACCAGGTTTATTAAGGCAGGCTCCGATTGCCGCGATTTTTGGAAACGGCGCAAAGGCTTGCGAGCTTTTTCAAAAATACACAAGGCCTATGTTAGGACGCCTTGCAGATGGCGCTGTAACAGAGCGGCACGCCATCCGCAAACTCCCTTCCACAAGCCCAGCGAACGCCGCCTGGAACCTGGAACGCCTGACAAAATGCTGGAGGGATGGGCTGGAACCATTTTTATTTTAGCAAGGCTAAGCAATGCTCCCCAATTTGCTCTAATTCATCCAGGAAAATGCAATAGTTCCCTACCCTCCCCTGCGCCGCCTCTTTTTGGACCTCAGCCAACACTTTTCCATATTCCATCCAGCACACTTCTTCCACTTCCTCCTTTTGAAGCCTCAGTTCTGATATGTCCACTGGCTGGCTATACAGGTATACCATGCTGATTTCTGAATTTTTAAATGGTTTCCCATAAAATTCCGCTTCTGCATGGCCATAATGCAGGAACGCCTCCTGCAAATCCTGGGGCTTTGCTTTCAGCCCCAATTCCTCTTCTAACTCCCGCAACGCACAATCCAGATAATCGCTCCCCGCTGGGATATGCCCGGCGGCAGAAATATCATAGCAGCCTGGGTAAGAGTCTTTCCCTAAGCTCCGTTTCTGCAAAAGCAGTTCAAAACTCCCTGTCTCTGTGGGGCGTACAATCCACACATGGGACGTGCCATGCAAGTCCCCCGCCCTATGGACGAAGGAACGTTCCCGCACAATCCCAGTTTTGCTCCCGTCCTCCCGGCGAAGCTCCAGCAGCTCCAGGCTTTCGCCATTTAAGGCCGCCTCCGTCAGCCGGTTCCCATCATAGCTTAATTTTAATGAGAAAAATGGGGCGTCCTCCATTAAGAGCTGAAAGAATATCTTGTCCCCCTCCCATAAATTCAGGGACATTATATCTTCTTTCTTTACCCATTCCAATGCCCCTTCTTTGCATTCCGTCAAAGCCCCCTCAAAGCCGTCTGCCGTATATAGGCACATATATTCCGTCTGCCAGCCAATGGCTGAGAACGTCACAATCCCACGGAAAGAAAACCTAGTCAAGGTAAGCCCTGTTTCTTCCTTCACTTCCCGCAGAAGGCACTCTTCTGGGCTTTCCCCTAATTCAAAATGGCCGCCAACCCCAATCCATTTGTCTTTATTTACATCCTTTTGTTTCTTCACCCGGTGGAGCATCAAATAACAGCCATCTTTTTCAATGTAGCATAACGTTGTTAAAATTGACTTTCCCATCCTTTTCCCTCTGTATTGCTATTTTGCTATGTATGCCTCGTCCATCACCTCGGCAAGGTCTGTATAAGGCACTTGGACCTCAATGGTGCCAACTACATCCAAGGTCACCATATTGGGGTTGCAGATTACCACCAGCCCTTCCTCATTAAGGTAAAACACATCCTCTGTCAGGATATCCGGGACAAAGCTCTCATAATCTTCCATTAAAGCGTCTTTATATGGGTCTGCCTTAATCGTCTCCAAAATATGCTGCGCCACAATTTCCCCAGCCTTTGCTTTGTCTGTGAAAATATCCGCCAGGGTCAGAAGCTTCCCTGTAGCGGCGTCAAAGCAATAGGAAGAAGTCCAGGTAGTTGGCTGCGGCGTACCCTGGTACTGGTAATTCTGCGCCTCTATGCTTAAAATCTTTGTAGAAGCATACATCATTTTGTAAATGGCGCCATATCCATAGCCCCCCCATTCCTTTTTCCCATCTTCTGAAAGCTCCCCATAAGCATTTCTGGCAAGCTCCGTGTCTTCCTCAATATATGCCTGGATCTCTGTATGCTTCTGTTCAAACGCCATATTTATTTTTTCAGCGGCAGCTTCGTTCTCTGGAATAGAGACTACCGGGCAATTTTCCGTCACTGCAAGGAGCAGCGGGCCGCCTTCCCCATCTGTGATATTCTTAGAATAATCCACAAACGTTACCTCCGGCGGATTGGAAAGCTCTTTAGAAACATCCTCGGAACCGCCTTCCTCTGGTTTTTCCACCGGCCCTTTTTCCTCTTTTTTCTCAAGGTCTTCCTCTGCTTCCCCATCTTGCCCAGAAGCGTTATCTTCTTTTGTTTCCTCTTCTTGCTTTGTATCGGGCTGATTCGCATTCTCTGCCGCTTTTTTCCCAGAACAGGCAGTAAACAGCAAGCTTATCCCTAACCCAAGCAATAGTAATTTCTTCTTCATCCGCAGAATCCCCTTTACTATAAATTTGTGTATTTGTACATATGGTTCAGCGGACCGTTCCCTTTCCCAAGGTCCATGCCTGCCGCGATGGCTCCAGACACATACGCCTTCGCATCCCTTACGCTTTTTTCGACGCCAAAGCCTAAGGCAAGCCCACAGGCAATGGCAGAAGAAAGGGTACATCCCGTGCCATGGGTGTTCCTGCTCTCAATCCGTTTTCCAGGAACCCACAGAGGCTCCCCTTTGTAAAAAAGCAGGTCATCCGCACAGCCCTGGCCATGTCCGCCTTTTAAAAAAACAATACCCTTGTATTGTAACGCAAAATCCCTTGCTGCCGCAACCCTTTCTTCCTTTGTTTTTATGGTTCTTTTTAGCAAAATCCCTGCTTCCGGGAGATTTGGGGTAAAAAAATCTGCCAATGGGAGAAGTTCCTCCTGATAGTAGGATAGGGCTTCCGGCTCCATTAATGGCTTACCGCTGGTGGAAACCATGACTGTATCCATCACCACATGGCCTGGGCGGTACCGCAGCAGGCACTTTTTGATTACCTCCATTTGCCGGGTTCCGGTTACCATGCCAATTTTTACAGCGTCAGGCACAATATCTGTAAAAATACATTCTAACTGCTGTTCCAAAAAATCAGGGGATACCGGCACAACCTCCGATACCCCCATAGTATTCTGCGCCGTCAGCGCAGTAATGGCGCTCTCCCCATACAGCCCATGGGCCGCAATGGTTTTTAAGTCCGCCTGTATCCCAGCGCCGCCGCTGCAGTCGCTTCCTGCAATTGTAAGCACAACCTTCATGCATATCCCTCCTGTATCCTGCATAGCCTAGATTCCCTCATTTTTCAAATCCCCTCTGTACTGGGTTAACCATGGAACTGCTCCAATATTTTCCGTATTTTTAAAATTTCTGCTGCCGGGTCCTGCACTTTCAGGATTCCAGCAGAAATTGCCACCCCATGGGCACCCAGAGAAAGGGGCTTCCTGCAGTTTTCCCCGGTAAGCCCCCCTACCGCCACGTTTGGGATGGGGGCTGCGGAAAGGATTTTCTGGTAAATCCCTTCGGAAATGGGGATAGCGTCAGCCTTGGTCTGTGTCGGGAACCATGCCCCGCTGCCCAGATAATCCGCCCCTGCTTCTGCCGCCTTTTTTGCCTGTTCCGGCGTTTTTGCCGTCGCGCCGATGAGCTTCCCTGCCCCAAGGAGCATGCGGGCGTCCTTTACCGGGATATCCTCCTGCCCCAAATGAACCCCGTCTGCGCCGCTTAAGGCTGCAATATCCGCCCGGTCGTTGATTATTAATTTCGTATGGTAATGCGACGCCAAAACCCGCAGTTTTTTTGCCCGCAGAAGGTATTCTGCTGAAGAAATATTTTTTTCCCGGAGCTGGATATACTCCACCCCGGCGTCCAGGGCCGTTTCTATTTTTTCTTCCCCATAGGAAAAATCTGCAATCAGATACAGCCACCTTTCCATTCATCCCACCCATTCCTTTCCGCCTGCAAAAGCCGAACCATCATCCAACAGCCACTCCAGAAAACATGCTTCGGACAGCAGGCATAAGCCGTCCAAAATAGCTGATTTTGCTGCCCCATACCCTTCTTCCTTCCCTGCCCGCCCTAATGCAAAAGCCATGCCAAGGGACGCGGAAGCTGCAGCCAGTATATCGCAATTTTTCCTTCCTGCAGCCTTGGTATTTCCTGTCATTTTTTCTTTCGCCATTGTCCGCGCCGCGCTGCTGCATGCCCCGGCCACCGCCCCGGTCAGGCAGCCGGTCCCTACTACATTTTGGCGCAGGGCGCCCCGGTGGGGGAGTTTTGCCCTGCCCCCTTCCCAGAGGATGCAGTCGGATCCCCCAGTCACCAGATAGGTGCAGCCCGGTTTCAGCCGTCCGGCCAAACTGCGGTTTTGCAAAGAGTCAATGCCTTCCCTTGTCAGCTTCCCTTGCTGGATGCTGAAAATCTCAGAATGGTTTCCCTTTACCATGCCTTTCCATGGAAGGCCCAGCAGCTCCTGCACCGCCCCCAGCCGGAAAGAAGACGCGCCGCAGCCTACCGGGTCTAACACCAAGGGTTTATTTTCCTGGGCTGCGCATTGCAATGCCACCTTTGCCGCCGCTAACTTCCCCTGGCTTAGCTGCCCTAAATTTACCACGCAGCCATCCGCCTGCGCTACAATTTCCCCAAGTTCTTCCGGTGCAACAGCCATCAGGGGGCGCGCCCCCAAGGCTGCAAGGCCATCGGCGCAAAATGCCGCAGAAACCGTATTTGGTATCATATGGATTAAAAACTTTTCCTGCCGGATAAGCTGGAATACCTCTGCCACCTGCTCTGGCAGGACGCCCGTGCCCCCTATCCCCAAAACAGGGGCGTGCCCGATGGGCACAGGCTCTTTTGCCCGCCTTCCTCTGCTCATTTACCTGTCCCTTCCTTTCCTAAATCCCTGTTGGAAACCAGAACCTATGGAACTGCCCAGCATGGCTATGTGCTTTACCACATGCCGGATGGCAACGCCCCAGGACGCCCAATGCGCCAGCAAACTTTTTCTATATATGGCAGTTCAAGTTTCCTGCAGCATTCCCTGCAAATATTGCACAGTCCCTGATTTATAGAGGACGCCTAAAAGCATTGCCGCCATAATGCAGCCCCCTGCCGTGCTGATGGAAAATGGGAGCACATAAGTAAAAATAGCCGCTTCCTGATTTCCCAAAAGCAGCTTTGCCACAGGATAGCAAAGGATGCCCCCAAGGATTCCGGTGCCTGCCAATTCCCCTGCAAAAGCTGTCCACATTTTCCCTGTTTTCTGGTACAAAACCGCGCACAGGAACGCCCCTGCCATGCTGCCAGGAAATGCCAGCAAAGTTCCCGTCCCCATCAGGTTCCGGATCAGGGAAGCGGAAAACGCAAACCCTGCCGCGTAGCCGGGACCTAAAAACACGCCTGCCAGCACATTCAATAAATGCTGGATTGGGAAACATTTGGACGCCCCTACCGGGATGGAAAATGCAGACAGGCAGACCCCGATGGCTGCCATCATCCCCGCAGCCGTCAATTTCTTTAAATTTATTTTCATGGAATTTCCCTCCTTACAGAATATCTATGTATTCCCCGGACAGCGCCTTATTCATGCTCCGTACCGCGCAGAATTTCCCGCACATGGAGCAGGTGTCGTCATGCTCCGGTTTCCGGCTCTCCCGGATGCCCTTTGCCGTTTCCGGGTCAATGGCCAAAGCCCACTGCCCTTCCCAGTCCAAAGCCCTGCGGGCATCCGCCATCCTGTCGTCGAGTTCCCTGGCGCCCCGGACGCCCTTTGCAATATCCGCCGCATGGGCTGCGATTTTCGATGCAATAATCCCTTGTTTCACATCCTCCACATTAGGCAATGCCAAATGTTCCGCAGGGGTCACATAACAGAGGAACGCCGCCCCGTTCTGGGCTGCAACAGCCCCTCCAATGGCTGAGGTAATATGGTCATACCCTGGTGCAATATCCGTTACAATAGGACCCAGCACATAGAACGGCGCCCCCATGCAAAGAGCCTGCTGGATTTTCATATTGGCGGCAATCTGGTCCATGGGCATGTGCCCCGGCCCTTCCACCATCACCTGCACATCTTTTTCCCATGCGCGCTTTGTCAGTTCCCCCAGCCGCACCAGTTCTTCTATCTGGCACACATCAGAGCCGTCTGCAAGGCAGCCGGGCCGGCAGGCGTCCCCCAGGGAAATGGTTACGTCATATTCCCGGCAGATGTCCAGAATTTCATCGTAATACTCGTAAAATGGATTTTCCTCCCCTGTCATGCACATCCATGCAAATACCAAAGAGCCGCCCCGGGACACAATATTCATTTTCCGTTTCTGCTTTTTTATCTGCTCAACGGTTTTCCTTGTAATCCCACAGTGGAGGGTCACAAAATCCACCCCGTCTTCGGCATGGAGCCTTACCACGCCAATAAAGTCTTTTGCCGTCAGTGTTGCCAAATCCCGCTGGTAGTGGATGACGGAATCGTAGACTGGCACTGTCCCTATCATGGCAGGGCATTCCGTGGTGAGCTTCCTGCGGAATGGGCCGGTATCCCCATGGGAGGACAAATCCATAATGGCATGTGCCCCAAGTTTCACCGCTTCCATTACCTTTTCCATTTCCACATTGTAATCCTTGCAGTCCCGGGATACCCCAAGGTTCACATTAATTTTGGTGCGCAGCATGGAACCTACCCCTTCCGGGTCGATGCATGCATGGTTTTTGTTGGCACAGATGGCAACCTTCCCTTCCGCTACCAAAGGCATCAATTCCTCCGCTTCCATGCGTTCCTTTTCTGCTACTTTCCTGAGCTCCGGTGTTACTATGCCCTTGCGGGCTGCTTCCATTTGTGTTGCATAGTTTCTCATGGTTTCCTCCTTTTCGCCCAACAGCTTGCTTTGGGACGCCTTCCTGCGGATGCCCCCGCTCCGCTGGGGCAGACCCTGCGCATCTTGCGGAGCATTTTGCTTTATAGGACACAATTTCTATTAAAGCAAAAAAGGGACGCCCAATGAGCGTCCCTAAAAATACACATATCTTCCGCTCCCTACGACAGTATTAACTGACAGGTTCAAAGAGTCAGGTTTTAACCTTCTCAACTGCAATGCAGTCCCTCTGCGTTCTGTTGTTGTGTACATAATATATGATTTTTATAGATTTGTCAATTAATTATTTTCCTGCCCCTCATGTTCCGGGCAAAATTTCTTTTTGTAACGGTCAATGCATTCTTCAATTACCCCGATTGCGCTGGTTGCATCCTCAAAGCCTTCCACCGATATTTTCTTCCCTTCCAAATCTTTGTAAACCGTAAAGAAATGGTGGATTTCATCAAAAATATGCTTCGGCAGCTCGCTGATTTCCGTGTACATCTCATAAGTTGGGTCTGCCCAGGGGATGGCAATAATTTTTTCGTCCCCTGCCCCGTCGTCCGTCATGCGCATTACGCCAATGGGGTAGCAGCGTGCCAGCGTCAGCGGCTCCAGCGGCTCGGAACAGAGTACCAGCACATCCAGCGGATCCCCGTCGTCCCCCAGCGTCCGGGGGATAAACCCATAATTCATTGGATAATGGGTCGAGGTATACAATACCCGGTCCAGAATAATCAGGCCTGTTTCCTTATCCAGCTCATATTTTTTCTTGCTCCCTTTGGAAATCTCAATCACAGCTATAAAATCCGTTGGGAAAACCCTGTCCTCCCTGATATCATGCCAAATACTTCCCATCTCACTCACCTTTCTTTTGAAAACGTCATTATAGTACTGCAATTGTACCATGAAACGCCTGCAACGTCCAGCCCTCCGCACCATTTATCGCTAACCGTCCAGTTCTTCATCAGCTACCCGCTCAATATGCATCGCAAGGTAGCCAATTTCCACTTCTTCCAATTCACATTTTAAGTTCCGCGAAACCTGGCTGCAGACTTTCTCCGCAATACGGAACGCATTGGGGAATTTTACCCCCATATAATCATTCATATTGATTTTCAGTGTTTCCCCCTTCATGGCGCGTGCGGCCATATAGCGGATATGGTTCATCAGGCGGTTGTAAGCGAGGGACGCCACGTCAATTGGCCGGCCCATCTCCTGCTCAATCAGGGAAATGCATTCCCGGACGGCACGGGCTACCTGCATGGCCTGGGAAACCTTTTCATCCTCAATGGCAGAGTGGATATGGAGCGCAATATAGCCTACCTCGTCCGCATCAATCTCAATGCCCATCTGCTCCTTTAAAATGGGCACTACCTGCTCCGCCACCTCATATTCCAAATGGAACAGGGCGCGGATATCCTCTGTCAGCGGGTTGCTGATTTGCTCATTGCCCTTTACCCGCTTAATGGCGTATTCGATATGGTCGGCCATGGGGAAAAGTATGTCCCTGTCAATATTTCCAAACTTCAGTTCTGCAGCGTTCAGTATCTGGCCTGCGATTTCCAGGCAGGCAGGGGAAATGGATTTTGCCAGTTCCCCTGCATTTCCACGTTCTGTGGTTTTCTGGAGGGAATACACGTCGGTTTTCGGGCCGGCCTCAACCCGCTCCGCAATTTTCTTCCCAAACCCAAGCCCTTTCCCTATCAGCAGATACTCCTGGTTATCTTCCGACCGGATTCCAATGATTGTATTATGGTTCAATACTTTTTTCACTCTGTACATACTTTTCCCCGCCTACATTCTTTACTAATTATTCGTAGAAGTCCACGGCAAACAGCCCTTCCCCGGCTTTGATGCTGCCTTCTTTCAGCAGCCGGATTTTCTGGTTATCCTCCAATTCCGTGCACAGCACCGGGGATGCAAGGGAAGGCGCGTTGGCTTTTAAGAATTCCAAATCCAGCTTCAGCATAGGCTCTCCCTTTTTCACCTTCTGCCCATTTTCCACAAACACTTCAAACCCCTGCCCGTTTAAGGCAACGGTGTCAATCCCCATATGGATTAACAGGCTAAGCCCGGATTCTGTCTGGAACCCAACGGCATGTTTTGTTTCAAAGACAAAGCAGACCTCGCCGTCCTCCGGCGCTTTTACAATGCCGTCTTCCGGCGTCACGATTGCGCCGTCGCCCATCATCCGGCCTGCAAATGCTTCGTCCGGCGCTTCGGACAAATCTGCCGCAACACCCGTCACCGGGCTGGAAATAATGACGGTTTTTGCCACCTTCGTCCCAGCTGTTTCCTTTTTCTCCACTGCCGCTGGTTCCTGGCCGCCTGCGGAATGGTATTCCTCATTGGGAGCCGTTTCCAGATAGTCCTCCAGATTGGACTTAATCACCGTAACCCTCGGCCCATAGATAATCTGGACGCCATTCCCTTTATGTACAACGCCTGACGCCCCTGTGGATTTCAGCATGGAATCGCTGACTAAATCTGCCTTAAATACCGTGCAGCGCAGCCTTGTCGCGCAGCAGTCCACATCGGAAATATTTTTCTTGCCCCCAAGGCCATGGCAGATCGTTTCCGACAGGGCATCCTCTGCATTGCCGGAGCCGCCCCCTTCATTTTTCCTTGCTTCTACGTCGCTCCTGCGGTACAGCTTCACTTCCTCGCTGTCGTCACGCCCTGGCGTCTTCAAATCCATTTTCTGGATTAAGAAGCTGAACAGGAAATAATACACTACAAAGTAAAAGACGCCTACGACCACGACCCAAATCCAGTTGGTTTTCCCATTCCCCTGGAGAATCCCAAACAGGAACAAGTCAATAATGCCGCCGGAGAATGTCATCCCCACGCCTACCTCAAAAATATGCATCAGCATATATGCGCACCCTGCCAGCACGCAGTGGATGCCGTAAAGGAGGGGAGCCACAAACAGGAACGTAAATTCCAAAGGCTCTGTAATCCCTGTCAGCATGGAAGTAAGGGCTGCGGAAAGCAAAAGCCCTGCGGCTGCCTGCCTTTTCTCAGGCTTTGCCGTCTTATACATAGCCAGCGCCGCCCCCGGGAGCCCAAAGATCATCAGCGGGAACTTCCCTGTCATAAACCGGGTTGCAGACACTGCAAAATGCTCTACTGTCGGGTCGGAAAGCTGTGCAAAGAAAATATTCTGCGCCCCTTCAATGGTCTGCCCTGCCACTTCCAGCGTGCCGCCCACAGCTGTCTGCCAGAAGGGAAGGTAAAATACATGGTGCAGCCCAAATGGGATTAACAGACGTTCCATCAGGCCATAGACCCAGGTCCCTGCATAGCCGGAATTCAGCACCACGTCCCCTACGCCGTAAATGCCCTTCTGTATCACAGGCCATACAAAGAACATCAGGATCCCTACTGCCGTGTACACCAATGCGCTGACAATAGGCACAAACCTTGTGCCGCCAAAGAAGGACAATACCTGCGGAAGCTCAATTTTGTAAAATTTGTTATGGAGGGCCGCAACTCCCAGGCCCACAATAATCCCGCCGAACACGCCCATCTGCAGGGATGTAATGCCGCAGACAGAGGCAGTTGCGCCTTCCAGCATGCTCTCTGCCCCGCCGTTGATATTAATCAGGGCGCCGATGGATGCATGCATAATGAAAAACGCTACCACCGCGGACAGCGCAGCCACGTCCTTTTCCTTTTTCGCCATGCCGATGGCAACGCCCATGGCAAAAATAATGGGCAGGTTGGCAAATACAATATCGCCTGCTTCACTCATGATCTGGAAAATAGCATTGAAAATAGTGCCAGGCCCCATAACCCCCAACAGGCCATAGGTTTCCAACATGGTTTCATTGGAAAAAGAACCGCCGATCCCCAGCAAAAGCCCTGCTACCGGGAGAATTGCAATGGGCAGCATGAAGGAACGCCCCACACGCTGCAAAACGCCAAAAATTTTGTCTTTCATACACTCTGCTCCTTTTTCTTTATTTAAATATTTGGAGTCTGTGTGTCCGGGCGCTTACTAGCCTTTCCTAAAGATTAGAGTGTCAAAAAGGTACTTTTGATACCCTTATCCTATAAGACAAAAAAGGCACTAACACACATAAACATCCAAAGTATTTATGCATAGTTAATGCCTTATCTTTATAGAGGTAAGTAAC
>Ga0224483_100425_pt1 | contig 13154 bp, 13 predicted proteins | sample hydfratestSal1_FD_181453 | JGI IMG/M metagenome (GOLD analysis project Ga0224483, IMG submission 181453) | Metatranscriptome of mouse feces microbial communities from Columbus University, Ohio, United States - Sal1 (Metagenome Metatranscriptome) ... | reverse complement strand
ATTATCTGGACCCAGGCGGCATTTTTATTTTTGACCTGAATACCCAATATAAATACCGGGAAGTATTAGGAGAGGCGGTTTTTTGTGAGAACCGGGAAGAGGGAAGCTTTATCTGGGAAAATTTTTATGACGAAGAAAGGCGGCTTAACCAGTATGACTTGACGTTGTTTATCCAGGAGGAGGACAAGCGTTACCGCAAGTATGAGGAAACCCATTTGCAGCGGGGGTATGGGGAACTGCAGGTGAAAGCCTTGCTGGAACAGGCAGGGATGGAATTTGTGGCTATGTTCGACGCATTCACCAGGGAGCCAGTGAAAGAAACAAGTGAACGGATTTATATGATTGCAAGGGAGAAAGGAAAATGAAAGATTACATGGTAAGGGCAACAGCGGCAGATAACCAAATCAGGGCGTTTGCCATCACTTCCAGGGAATTGGTGGAGCAGGCAAGGGCTTACCATAATACAAGCCCCATTATTACCGCGGCGCTTGGAAGGCTTTTGACAGGGGCAGCCATGATGGGCGCTATGATGAAAGGGGAACAGGACTTGCTGACAGTCCAAATAAAGTGCGGCGGGCAGGCAAAGGGGATGGCGGCCACAGCAGACAGCCAGGGGCATGTCAAAGGCTACCCCCAGGTGCCGGATGTAATGCTTGCGCCAAATGCAAAAGGGAAGCTGGATGTGGGCGGCGCCCTTGGGCCTGGGATTTTAAGCGTGGTGAAGGACATGGGCTTAAAAGAGCCTTATGTAAGCCAGGTGGAGCTGCAGACTTCGGAAATTGCAGAGGACCTCACGTATTATTTCGCCTCTTCCGAGCAGGTGCCTTCTGCCGTTGGGCTTGGGGTGCTGATGAATAAGGATAACACCGTGCGGCAGGCGGGCGGGTTTATTATCCAGCTTATGCCTTTTGCAGAGGAATCTGTGGTGGCGGCTTTGGAAAGCCAGGTGGCAAAAGTGGATTCTGTCACTGACTTGCTGGAGCAGGGAGCCGCCCCGGAAGCTATCCTGGGGCGAATGCTGGGCGGGCTTGGGTTGGAAATTACGCAGCGCATGCCTGCCTGCTACCGATGCGATTGCTCTAAGGAACGTGTGGAAAAAGCCCTTGTGAGCATTGGAAGGAAGGACCTTAAGGAAATGATAGACGATGGGGAGCCAATTGAGGTGAATTGCCAGTTTTGCGGCAAACATTATAGATTTACCCCAACCGATTTGGGGATATTATTGGAACGTTCCAACCGATAGGGATTGGGCGGCAATCGAAAGGAGCAGGCAGTGAAAGACGGGTTTATAAAAGTAGCGGCGGCAACGCCTGAAATTAAGGTGGCAGACCCCGCGTTTAACAAACAGGCCATAATTCAAAAAATAGAAGAAGCAGAGCAAAAAAGAGCTGTTGTGGCAGTATTCCCAGAACTTTGCATTACTGGGTATACCTGCGGGGATTTATTTCTGATGGAGCCGTTGCTGCAACAGGCAAAGCAGGCGCTTTTGGACATTGCGGCAGAAACAAATGGAAAAAATATGTTAGTGTTTGTGGGGCTTCCTTTCGCCTGGAAGGGAAGGCTGTACAATGTTGCGGCAGCCCTTGGGAATGGGGAAGTGCTGGGGCTGGTGCCAAAAACCTGCATCCCCAATTACAATGAATTTTATGAGGGGCGGTATTTTACGCCTGGGATGGGGCAGGCAGAAGAAGTGGTGTTGGCAGGGGGGAAGAAAGCCCCTATGGGCAGCCGCCTTCTGTTCTGCGCGGACAGCGTCCCAGAGCTTAAAGTCGGCGTGGAAATCTGCGAGGATTTGTGGGCGCCTGCGCCGCCTAGCATTTCCCATGCATTGGCAGGGGCAAGCCTGATTGTGAACCTGTCTGCCAGCGATGAGGTTACTGGCAAAGACCGTTACCGCAAAAACCTGGTTGAGGGGCAGTCGGCAAGGCTGGTTTGCGGGTATGCCTATGCCAGCGCCGGGGAAGGGGAGTCTACCCAGGATGTGGTATATTCTGGGCATAATATGATAGCGGAAAATGGGATTATGCTGGCTGAGGCAAAGCGGTTCGCCAACCAGTCGGTGTATGGGGAAGTGGACGTCCAAAGGCTGAATGGGCAGCGCAGGAAGATGTCTACCTTTGTGGGGCGGCAGGAAGGCTATTTGGAAATCACCTTCCACCTCAAAAAAGAAAACACAGAGCTTACCCGTTTTGTTGACCCTGCCCCCTTTGTCCCAGGAAAATTAGAGGAACGTAAGAAACGGTGTGAGGAAATTCTATTAATTCAGTCTATGGGGCTGAAAAAGCGGTTAGCCCATACCGGATGCCGCCATGGGGTGGTCGGTATTTCCGGCGGGCTGGATTCAACGCTGGCGCTGTTAGTCACAGTAAAGGCTTTTGATATGCTGGGGCTTAGCCGGAAAGGCATCCATGCAGTGACCATGCCTGGGTTTGGGACTACCGACCGGACTTACCGCAATGCGGTAAACCTAATTCAGCGCTTAGGCGTTGATTTTAGGGAAGTGGACATCAAAGAGGCGGTGCGGGTGCATTTTAAGGATATCTCCCATGAGGAAACAGTCCATGACGTGACATACGAAAACGGGCAGGCACGGGAGCGGACCCAAATCTTAATGGATATTGCCAATAAGGAAAATGGCATGGTGATTGGCACTGGGGATATGTCGGAGCTTGCTTTGGGATGGGCAACCTATAATGGGGACCATATGTCTATGTACGGGGTCAATGCCTCTGTGCCAAAAACACTGGTGCGCCATCTGGTGCGGTATTATGCGGAGGCCTGTGGGGACGAAGAATTAGAAACAATCCTGTTGGATGTGCTGGACACTCCGGTAAGCCCGGAACTGCTGCCGCCGGAGGATGGGGAAATTTCCCAGAAAACAGAGGATATTGTAGGACCCTATGAGCTTCACGACTTCTTTTTGTACTATATGCTCCGCTGCGGGTTTGGGCCGGGGAAAATTTTCCGCCTGGCAACTTATGCTTTTGGGGATAACTACCCGGAGGATGTGGTATTAAAATGGCTGAAAGTTTTTGTAAGGAGGTTTTTCTCCCAACAGTTTAAACGTTCCTGCCTGCCGGATGGGCCAAAAGTAGGGACAGTGGCGGTTTCCCCCCGCGGGGATTTAAGGATGCCAAGCGACGCCAGCAGCGCCCTCTGGCTTGCGGAACTGGACAGGTTAGAGGCCTTGCTGCCAAGGTGAGGCGGGCAATGTTTATAAACTTTTTATAGAATCTTTCTGTTTTATTAATTGCAATTGCCAATGGAACAGGTAGAATAGACGTATAGTATCTGTTGGCGGCTTTTAATTGCTGATTGTTACAGAAAGGGCGTTATGTTTGGATATATTATTGTAAATAAGCCAGAAATGAAATTTAAGGAATTTGACTTGTATCAGTCCTATTACTGCGGGCTGTGCAAGGCATTAAAAGACCAGTCCGGCAGAAGGGGGCAGCTTACCTTAAGCTATGACATGGCATTTTTAATCCTTTTGCTGAGCAGCCTGTATGAGCCTGAGACCCAACTAAGCTGCCAGAAGTGCGTTGCCCATCCATTTGAGAAGCATCCTGCCAGGGTCAACCAGTTTACAGCATATGGGGCAGACATGAACCTTTTGCTGTCTTATTATAAATGTTTGGACGATTGGGAGGATGAACATAAGCTGACCAGGAAAATTATGGCGTCCTCCCTTAAGAAAAGCTTTCATAGGATTGCGGCGGCTTATCCAGGGAAGGCGGGAATTTTTCAGGAAAACCTAGGGCGGCTTCGCCGCTGCGAGAAGGAAAACAGCAAGGATTTGGATGAAGTGTCAGGGTATTTTGGCAATATTATGGAGGAAGTGTTTGCCTGGCGTAAAGATGAGTGGGAGGCAGGCCTTAGGCGGATGGGTTTTTTCTTAGGGAAATTCATTTACCTGATGGATGCTTTTGAAGATGTGGAGAAGGACAAAAAAGCCGGCAGCTATAATCTGTTTTTGGAGGATTATAACAGGGAAGGGTTTGGGCAGAAAGTGGAACAGGCGTTAAATATGATGATGGCGGAATGCTCCAGGGCGTTTGAGCGGCTTCCCATTGTAGAGAACACAGAAATTTTAAGGAATATTTTGTACTCTGGCGTTTGGTGCCGGTACGAATATGTGAAGAAGAACAGGGAGAGGAATGTGACAGATGTATGACCCATATGCGGCGCTTGGGCTGAACCGGAATGCCACTGAGGAAGAAATTAAGAAGGCATACCGTTCCCTGAGCAGGAAATACCATCCCGACGCTAATGTGAACAATCCCAATAAAGAACAGGCAGAAGAGAAGTTTAAAGAGATACAGCAGGCGTATCAGCAGATTATGCGGGAAAGGGAACAGGGGGCTTCTGGAAATTATAGTCAGGGCGGCTCTGGAGGCCAGGGGAATTATTGGGATTTTGGAGATTTTTTTGGCGGGTTTGGAGGCTTTCAGGGGCAGGGAAGGGCTTCTGGGGGCGATGAGGGGAGCGCCTATCAGCAGGCAGCTTCCAATTATATCCGAAGCGGCCATTACAGAGAGGCTTTGAATGTGCTTGGCAGCATGAAAGAAAGGGACGCCCGTTGGCATTATCTTTGCGCCATTGCCAATTCCGGCATAGGGAATAATGTGGCGGCTTTAGAAGAGGCTGGAAGGGCTGCGGCAATGGAACCAGGGAATCCGGAATATCAGCAATTATATGCCCGGCTTCAGAATGGGGGAAGCTGGTATTATGACAGGAGGCAAAGCTATGGAAGCCCTATTTTGGGAAGCGGCGATTTTTGCATGAAGCTTTGCCTGGCGAACCTGGCATGTAATTTTTGTTGTGGAGGAGGCGGGCTTTGCTGCGGCGGAGTGCCCTATTGCTAAGGAAGGGAGAAGGAAATGGAGTATATGGTGGTTTATTCCAGCAAGACTGGCAACACGAAGAAAATAGCCACGGAAATTTTCAGTGCGCTTCCAGGGATGTCCAAAGATATGCAAAGCATGGAAGAATACAGGGGCAAAGACGCAGAGATATTTTTTATTGGCTTTTGGGTGAACCGGGGAACCTGCGATATCTCTGTGATTGACATGCTGTCCGAGCTGCATGGTAAGAAGGTTGCTTTGTTTGGCACTTGCGGCATGGGCAGGGAGGCGGCGTATTTTAAGGCAATCGAGCAAAAAGTAAATGTCTGGGTCCCAGACGACTGTGAATATCTGGGGACCTTTCTCTGCCAGGGGAAAATGCCAATGCAGGTACGGGAGAATTATGAGATCCCTATGGAGGACCCAAGGCAGGAAGTTTGGCGCAAGAAAATGCTCCGGAATTTTGATGAAGCGCTGTTCCATCCCAACGAGGAAGATTTGGAGCAGGCAAGGCGGTTTGTGGAGCGGGTGTTGGGGCTGCCATACTTGCGATAAGGAGTTACAGGAGGTACGGTTATACAGTGGGATATGCAAACCATAAAACAATTAATTGCAGCGATAGGGTTTCATCCCCCAGAATGGGAAGAACGGTATTTACTGTAAAACTTATGTTTCCCATGGCGGGTATACGGTTCTTGTTGATTTTAACCAGGAAGCCATTATATATGATTGGGATATAAATACAGGGGATTCTGTTGTTAAGGTTTGGGATAGAAGGACAAGCAATTTTTCCAAAATGGAAAATTTTGTTGTGTTAGAGTGCATGGATCGATTACTTGAAAAGGGATACCCTCCTTCTAACATAGAATTAGAGAAAACATACCCGTCAGGGCGGGGGCATTCTGGTAAGCTGGATATTTTTGTGAAGTGCAAGGATGGAACGCCGTTCCTTATGATAGAATGTAAGGCATGGGGGACGGAATATGAGAAAGAAAAGAATAAGATGTTAAGGGATGGCGGTCAGTTATTTTCCTATTATTCCAATGATAGGGATGCGAAATATTTATGCCTCTATACATCCTGTATGTTGGAAGAGGTAGAATATAAAAATGCGATTGTTGATGTAGAGGATAGTTGGAGCAGCCTGTCGGGGGTAAAAGAAATTTTTGCCCATTGGAATAAAAATATAAGGGACAATGGAATTTTTGATTCCTATGCCGCGCCTTACAATGTGAAACATAAGGCCCTTACTTATGGGAAACTGAAAACTTTAAAAGAAGAAGACAGCGGAAAAATTTATAACCAAATTATGGAGATCCTTCGCCATAATGCAATCTCCGATAAGCCAAACGCATTTAATAAATTGCTGAAATTATTTGTCTGTAAAATTATTGACGAGGACAAAAACCTAGAGGATGAGCTGGAATTTCAATGGTTGGAGACGGAGCAAGGGATCCCGAATTGCTGCCGACAGTGATTGACTATGCTTGTGGGAGCGGGCATTTCCTAACAGAATACATGTCGCAATTACAAAAGGTTATTGATTCAGGAATTGGCCCAAAGAACGCATCGCCGCGGGTTCAGAAGCAATTTCAGGCTTGGAAAGGGCTGACAAAATTTACTTGGGCAAAAGATGTTGTTTATGGGATTGACTTAGATAACCGTCTTGTAAAAACAGCTAAGGTCAGCGCCTTTTTTAATGGGGATGGTGAAGCAGAAATCATTTGGGCGGATGGGCGGCGGTAATTTTACCTAGTTCTATTTTGACAAACACAGGAATCCACACCAAAGCAAGGGAAATCCTCTTGCGCTACTTCTACATAAAAGGCATTGTCGAGTTAGGTTCCCATACATTTATGAAAACAAACGCCAATACCGTAATACTTTTTTTAGAACGCCGGGATGATGGGGATTGCGTTGGCGTCCAAAGGGAGGTCGACCAGTTTTTTGCTACGAAAACAGACGTTACGGCAGCAGGGGTTGAAAATGCATTTTCGTTATATGTTTCTAATGTTTATGAAGGGCTGGCGTTTGCAGATAAAGTGGGACGGCTGCTTTCTAAAATGGATGGGGTACAGACAAAAGTTCCACAAAAAGATATCCTGGAGCATGGCGAGGTGCCTGTCGTATCACAGGACAGTAAAAAACTGATTTTGGGGTATTGTGACCAGGTTACGCCAATCACGGATTTGCCCGTGGTATTGATGGGAGACCATACATGTGTTTTCAAATATGTGGATTTTCCATTTGCCTGCGGTTCTGATAACACGAGATTACTGAAATTCGATGATGGGCGCATTATCCCTAAGTTTGCCTACTACATATTAAATAATACAAAAATTCAAAACCAGGATAAGTATGAACGTCATTTTAAGTATGTCAAAGAACTGTATATACCTGTTCCGCCTCTTGGTATCCAACGAAAATTTGTGTCAGAAATGGAACGGTTGGAAACAGAGTTTGCGCAAATTAATGCAAAGATACAGAAGCTCTGAGTTCCATGTACTCCGTTGCGGCGGCAGGGTAATGCCGCGTTACCTTTTTGGTTATCTGAACCGTGCTGTAATCAGGCAGGAAGCAGAAAAGGTAATGGCTGGAAAAAGCGGGCATCGCCGGGTTCCCGTTCGGTTTTATCAGCAGCTGCAAATTCCGCTCCCCTCACTGGATGGGCAAAAAAAGATTATTCGTATAGTGGAGCGCCATGAATCAGAGATAGGGCGGTTCAAGGATCGTTTGCGGGAGCTGGAAAAAAAGAAGGACGGCCTATTGAAAGAATATTTGTAAGGCAATTCTATTGGTGCGATGGTTTTCGGGAACTACGGTTTATAGGCTAAGGGCGTACAAATGAAATGGAGGTTAGGATTCTGGCTGCAAGGGCAAGCTGTATCAGTGGCAATACCGCTGTTATTGGCTTGCCTGTTTTGCTTCTGTAGGAAATGCCCTGTTTCGTGAAAGCGTGGATGCGGCCTAGATTTAAGGATTTATTAATATTTGCCGTTTTATAATACTGAAATGAAGTAAGGAAGGAGCGGCATATGAACGTTAGGATGTTAAAAAAAGATTTAAGGCGCAAGAAATCCATTAACCTAATTTTACTGGTATTTATTTTTTTATCTACCATGTTTATTGCGGGAAGCCTGAATAATTTTACAGTGATTATGAACGGCGTGGAGCATTTTATGGAGCAGTCAGGGATTGGGGATTTTCTAATTGTGACTAAGGGAGGCGGCCCAGATGAATTGTCAGAAAATGATAAAGACATTGAGGAATTTCTGGAAAGCCAGGAGCAGGTGGAACGCTTTACGGTGGATGAGGAGCTGTTTTTCTCAGACAGCCAGTTGAAGGTGGAAAATGGCAAAAAGGCCACATTGCTCAACCCGGCAATGATTAGCAGCTTTGACATTGGGCAGCAAAAGTTTTATGATGGGGAGAACCGTGAAATTACCCAGATGCAAGATGGGGCCATTTACCTAGGGCAAAGGATTGCGTCACAGAATGGGCTGGAACCTGGGGATTGGGTGTCAATCTGCTCAGAGAATGGGTTTGCGAAAAAATTTCAGGTGGAAGGAACGCTGAAAGATGCGTTTATGGGGTCTGAGATGATGGGTACCCAGCGGTGCATCATAAGCGAAGGGGATTTTCAGGAATTACTCAAAGAGAGCGGGCTGCCCTATGGAAAGCTGTATTCCATTACCTGCAAAGATGTAAAAACTTTTCAGGAGGAGTACAATCATTGTGAGTTCTATGAAATGTTTTCCTGCGATAAGGAATTGGTGAGGACAACATATGTTATGGAAATGGTGATAGCGGCAGTGGTTTTGCTAGTCAGCCTTTGCTTGATTGCAATATCGGTAATTATGCTGCGGTTTACCATTGTGTTTACGGTAAATGAGGATTACAAAGAAATCGGTATCATGAAGGCGATTGGAATAAAGGACGCCTCTATCCGCAGGCTTTATATGGTGAAATACTTTGTGCTGGCGACAGCAGGGGCGTTGTGTGGATTTGTGGCAAGCATCCCATTCAGCCGTATGCTGTTGGCGCAGGTAATGGAAAAAATTGTAATAGAGAATGGGGGCGGCAGCATATTATTCCATCTTTTGGTCACCGCCCTGGTTGTGGCAGTGGTCGTGCTGTTTGGCTACCACAGCACAGGGAAAATCAAGAAGTTTACCCCTATGGATGCTATCCGAAACGGGAATAATGGGGAGCGTTTTAAGAAAAAGGGCATTTTTCAGCTAAAGGGCGCCCATGTCAAGGCAACTACCTTTCTGGCATGCAACGATGTATTGAGTGAAATGCGCAAATATATGGTGCTGCTGTTGACCAGTATGTTAGGGGTCTGGCTGGTGGTGATGCCAATCAACACAATCAATACGTTAAATTCCGATGGCATTGCGGCCTGGTTTGCATTATCCGAGTGCGACCTCTATCTGGTAGACGAGGATAAAGTAATGGAAGTGATTGCGGAAGGGACAAAGGAATCTTGGTACCAATATCTTAAGGAAACAGGGGAGCGTTTGGAGGACGGGGGCGTCTCAATCAAGGAATCTTTTACGGAAGTCTATTTTAAGCTTCGTATCCGCAACGGGGAAAAATCTTACAAATCTTTTGCCATCCAGGGGCTTGGGGTGTCTACAGAACAGTATTTTTATGACGAGGGGGAACCGCCTTTCTATGAGAATGAAGTGGCAGTCACCCATAGAGTGGCTGAGAAAATTGGGGCTGGGCTTGGGGATACCGTATACATTGCAAGCGGGGGCCAGGAAAACCCCTATGTGGTGACAGCCATTTACCAATCCATGAATAATATGGGAGAGGGGATTCGGTTTACAGAAGCTGCAAAATTGGATTACGCAGAAGCTGCCGGAGGGTTTGGCGCGCAAATTATTTTGGAACAGAGTCCAAAGGAAGATGAGCTGCTTAAGACAGCCAAACAGATAAAAAAAATATTTCCAGAAGCGAAAGTCCAAACCACAAAAGAATTTGTCAGCAGCATGATTGGGGATATCGCAGATAAGATTGGGCCGTTGAAAATGTTGATTTTGGCCGTTGTGTTGGCAATAAATGTGCTGGTGGCGGTGCTGATGCAGAAAATGTTCCTGATTCGGGAACGGGGGGAGGTTGCCATGCTGAAATCCATTGGGTTTTCAGACCGTTCCCTGATAGGATGGCAGGCAAAACGCGTGATGGGCGTTCTATTTTTGGGGATTGCAATCGGCACCTTAACAGGCACGCCATTTTCTGAAATTACATCCGGCAGGGTATTTCAGTTAATGGGGGCAAAGAAAATAGAATTTGTGGTAAACCCTTTGGAAATATATGTGCTGTATCCAGCGATATTGTTTGTGGCTGCCGTGCTGGCATGCATCATTGCCATGCGGAGCCTGAAAAAGATATCGGTACAGGAAATGAGCCATATTGAGTAGGCATAGGATAGGAGGAAGGAAATGAAAGAAGCGCTGTGTGTAAAAGATTTATGTAAAACCTATGTGGCAAATAAAAGGCAGAACAATGTATTGAAAAATGTGAATTTCACCATTGGGCAAGGGGAAATGGTGGCGGTGATGGGGCCGTCTGGGTCTGGGAAATCCACGCTTTTGTACTGTGTGTCCGGCATGGACCGCCCTACTGCCGGGGAAGTGCTGTTAGATGGGAAACGGATTACGGATTTGAAGGAGAAGGAGCTGGCAAAGGTACGCCTTACAAGCATGGGATTTATTTTCCAACAGATGTATATGCTGAAAAACCTTTCTATTATGGACAATATTCTGCTTCCAGCTTACCAGGCAGGGGCTAAAGGGCGCGCCCGGCAGGAAATCAATGAATACTGCCTTGGGTTGATGCGCAAGCTTGGGATCCATGATGTCGCCGGGCATGACATTGCGGAAGTTTCCGGCGGGCAGCTTCAGCGTGCATGTATCTGCCGGAGCTTAATCAACAAACCCAAGATCCTTTTTGCGGATGAGCCGACTGGGGCATTGAACCGAAGCGCCTCGGAAGATGTGATGGCGCAGTTGAAGAAACTGAATGAAGAGGGCGCCACGATTATGCTTGTGACCCATGATATGAAAGTGGCTGCAAAATGCAGCAGGGTTTTGTATATTGTAGACGGGGACATCAAAGGGGAATTCTATATGGAGGAACATGACGGGGAGGAAAAAATCAGGGAGCGCAGTTTGAACCACTGGCTGATTGAAATGGGGTGGTAAGGGTATGGCGGACATTATAGTTGTGGAAGATAACGAGGAACTGGGGGCATTGCTCGCAGACTTCTTAAAGGCAGAGGGGTATGATGTATATTTGGCTGGGTCTGGGGAGGAAAGTTTGGAAATTTATGGGTCTGAGGGGGCGAAACTGGTGATTTTAGACTTGATGCTCCCAGGGATGGACGGGTTTGGCGTGTGCAGCAAAATCCGCGAGAAAGCCAATACGCCAATTATTATTGTAAGCGCCAAGGGAAACAAGGAAGATAAGCTGAATGGGCTGCTGCAGGGGGCGGATGATTATATAGAGAAACCTTATGACATTGATATCTTGTTGGCAAAGGTGAGGGGGATTTTCCAAAGAAGGTATTCTTCCGACGAAATTACAGACGGCAGCCTGCGGCTGGATAAAAGGGGACGCCATATTTACCTGGAAGGCAGGGAAGTGCCTGCAACGGCAAGGGAATTTGACTTGCTGCTCTACCTGATGGAGAACAAAGGGAAAGCGCTCCCAAAAGAAGAGCTGTTTTGCAAAATATGGGGGTTTGACAGCGAGAGCGAGCCGCAGACATTAACGGTCCATATCCGGTGGCTGCGGGAGAAGTTAGAAAAAGACCCCAAAAAGCCAAAACGGATTTTGACAGTCTGGGGCATTGGCTATCGGTTTGAGTAAAGAGGGAAGGCTATGAAAAAAATAAACCAATTGCTGCTGGCTGCCTTTTTGGGCAGCCTTGCCCTTTTATGCTTGGTGAACGCCTTATTGCCCCATATAGATGGCTCGGTGAACGGCAGGGAATACAAGATCTCCCTAAACAGGGTGGAGCGGGCAATTGAGCAGTTTGAACAAGAAAGGGGCAGGGCCGCAGAGGATTTAAAAGAGCTGGAAGGTTTTGCGGGAGGCGGAAAGTTCCCTTTGGTTGTGGGGCTTGAAGCCTTAGAGAACGGCGCAAGCCTTACAGGGCATAACGCAAGCCCTAGGCAGGGAGCAGGCTTTTCGGAGCCGGAACCTGGAGCCAAAGAAAAGGAATTTTGGGGGAACCTGGGCGGTGAATACGCAGTGGTTGCCTCTGAATATGCTTATTATAAAGTATATTACCTTTCAAAAAAAACTTCCAACCGTTCCGTTGTTATGTTGGTAAACCTGGTTGCCGGGTGCTTTATCCTGCTGTCATGGGCGTTGCTTTTGTATGTCAGGCAAAAAATCCTGCTGCCCTTTTTCCAGCTTTCCGGGCTGCCCTATGAGCTGTCTAAAGGGAACCTGGAAGTGCCGTTAAAAGAAAACAAAACCCGGTTTTTTGGGAAGTTTATGTGGGGCATGGACATGCTTCGGGAAAACCTGGAGAGGCAGAAATTACGTGAGCTGGAACTGCAGAAAGAAAAGAAAATGTTGCTGCTGTCTTTGTCACATGACATCAAGACCCCGCTGAGCGCCATCCATTTGTATGCCCAGGCTTTGAGCCGGAACCTGTACCAGGACGAGGGGAAAAAGCAGGAAATGGCAAGGGGCATTCAGGAAAAGGCAGCGGAAATTGAGGCCTATGTCAGTGAGATTGTAAAAGCCTCCAATGAGGATTTCCTTGATTTCCAGGTAGAGTGTAAGGAATTGTATATTGGGGAGGCATTGGGAAAAATCTACACCTATTATCAGGATAAAATGGAGTTAAACCTGGTGGAATTTTCCTGGGAGCCTTATCCAAACTGCCTGGTCTGGGGAGATTTGGACCGTTTGGTGGAAGTGATGCAGAATGTGGTGGAAAACGCCATTAAGTACGGGGATGGAAGGAAAATCCATATATCAGCCAGCCGGGAAGAGGAAGAATATCAAGTGTTGATTTACAATACGGGGTGTGGGCTTGCCCCAAGAGAGCTCCCCCATATATTCGACAGCTTTTTTCGGGGCAGCAATGTGGGGAAGAACCCAGGGAGCGGCCTGGGGCTGTATATCTGCCGGCAGCTTATCCATCGGATGGAAGGCGAAATTACCGCCAAAATCCGGGAGAAAGATGGGGAATTCTGGATGGAGGTTTGTATTTCCCTGCATCTGGCATAAAATTTCAAATATGCCCTGACGTTGTATTTGGAACTGTTAGGGGATACAAGGGCT
>Ga0224483_100424_pt1 | contig 13158 bp, 11 predicted proteins | sample hydfratestSal1_FD_181453 | JGI IMG/M metagenome (GOLD analysis project Ga0224483, IMG submission 181453) | Metatranscriptome of mouse feces microbial communities from Columbus University, Ohio, United States - Sal1 (Metagenome Metatranscriptome) ... | reverse complement strand
TTAAGCATCCTCGGACTCATTGTTGCCGCCTATGGAGCCGCAAGGGGCTTGATTCTCTCAATAACCCCTTGCGTTTTATTTTAATAAAGCCTATAACGAAAACCACGGCACAATCCGAAAATTACAAAACAATAGGTTTAGACTATCTGTTTGAGATATAACGTTTAATTTTTGAACCGATTTAAGAGATATATTGTATGAAAGTACTTGTAGTAAACGGGAGTCCTCATCTCCACGGCTGTACTGACAGAGCATTGCAGGAAGTTGAGAAAACTCTCCATGAAAATGGTGTGGAGACAGAGCGTATCGAAGCCGGAGTTAAAGATATCAGAGGTTGCATCGGGTGCAACTTCTGCCGCGAGCACAAGCGATGCGTTTTCAACGATTTGGTCAATGAGACAGCTCCTAAATTTGCCCAGGCTGATGGCATTGTGGTCGGCACACCCGTTTATTATGCTGGCGCCAACGGTCAGTTACTCTCTTTCATGGACCGCCTATTCTACAGTACCTCCGGAACCGTCGATAAGACCATGAAACTTGGGGCTGCTGTAGTGTCATCACGCAGAGCAGGCTCCACTTCGGCATTTGATGAGATTAACAAATATTTCACCATCAGCGCCATGCCGATAGTATCAAGCACTTACTGGAATGAAGTGCACGGATTCACAGCTGAGGATGTAGAGGATGACCTGGAAGGACTCCAGACTATGCGTAACCTCGGAAAAAACATGGTATTCATGCTCAAAGCCATCCAGGCAGCCAAAGCAACCACCGGTATCCCGCAACAGGAACGTGGTTCATTCACCAGCTTCCACACCGAAGGCTGATATATACCTGCTGTCAAGTTATAAAAAACATATCCCGTAGATTTGCCTCCTCAATTTCACCGGCGTTTGGCATGGGTAGAGAGGAGGCGATGTCCGATACGGCAGTAAAGACATTTGCGCTGCTCACAATAGTTCCTCCGTAACTGGATGAGAGCTTGTGACGTGAATGCATCGCGACTTCGTATACCGGCATTAGCGAATAGAGTGATAATGGAATTGCTCTCCGATGGGAGTTGCTGCAGCCATTCCACAGCCTTCAGCATTAGGCTTTCGTCGCCGTGTGACATTCCATAAGCCATCATAATGGGTACGGCTACATTGATTACCAGAATGGCGGCAGACGCCTTGCTGAGCGTCTCATAAGTCCGCTCTGTACCGGGTGAGAACGTGAAGTGGTTTGACCAGTAGCCGGTAAGCGGACGGGTGAACAGATTCAACGCCTCCTCCGGGGTGCTCATGGATAGAATGCGATGCACCAAACGGAAATCCTCGCTCACAAGCAATGCAAGCAGCGCTATGCGTCGGTGAGGGAAATTGTGTGGACGCATCCGTGACATTTTCCATCCGAGCCGTTGAAGAGGACGCAGGGAGAATTTGTGAGCGAAAAATTTGTGCTCGCGTATTAGCTGTTCCACATAGGGGTCATAAGCCGGGGCTGTTTCCAGAAAACCGCCCTGACCAAAAAACAGTGCTTCCAAAGCGAGAAGCGAATCGCTGTGCTTACGAAGAAAGTGCAGGGGTAGAGACTTTGCCAACCGTTCCATAGGCTCGGAATTGGTCCCGAACCCCAAAGCGCGGGCAAGCACCACATAGCATGTCTGTTCCCAGTCACCGGTATACTCTTTGAGCAGAGCGTTTATATGGTCTGATTTGGCATTCAGACGCTCGTAAGCCAGTCCGGTGAGCCAGTCAGTGATATATAGTGACTGTAGGCGTGGGATTTCAGCAGCACACGGGAGGTCAATGTCTGCACGGTCCACCAGATGATGGTAGCTACGGTGAAAATCGGCATTACAGTTCATCAACATCTGCGGGATTACCTCACCGTTCGAGCGGCATACCTGAGCATCATCACGGTCAACCACATGAAGTATCACAGACTCATACGCCTTATCTGTGTGATGATGATGACGATGCCAGTCACTCGCCCTAACATGTATCTCCACATCTCCCACCCATATTTGGTCGCCGATGCGTACCTTGGCGTTGAAAAAGTCCGGTCCGGCATCGGTGTTGAGCCGACCGGGGTCAATTACGGCAACATGCTGTCCGTCCACAGTGGTCATGTCGGTATGCAAGAGCAACCGATGCTGCCACACATATTGCATCAGGCGTTCCATGGTGAGGGAGGGGTGTTTTAGAGATAATTGTAATAAGAGGAAGAGAGTGAGGCAAGGAGTATTGGGAAATAATCGGTGCCTCTATGAAGCCTTACAGCTCATCAATGGCGCGGTTAACAGCCACCATCTTGATAGCGGTCTCAGCTGCTTCCACACCTTTGTGACCGGCTTTACCACCTGTGCGGTCAAGAGCCTGCTGCTCATCATTTACGGTAAGAACCCCGAATATCACAGGAATATCGCAATCGGCATTGAGATGGGCAATACCTTGGGTGACGCTCTGGCATACGTAGTCAAAATGAGGAGTATCCCCTTTGATTACACATCCGATTACTATAACGGCATCAAAATTTCCGGTCTCGATTAACTTGGAGGCGGCAAATGTCAGCTCCACAGCACCCGGCACTGTTATGACCTTCACATCATCCTCATCAAAACCGTTTGCATAAAGAGTCTTGACAGCTCCTTCGGCAAGGGCGAAAGTGATGTGCTGATTCCATTCAGCCACAGCGATGGCTATTCTTGCATCTTTGACTTTGGGGAGAGAACCGGTGGGTGCGAATGTTGACATTGGTTTATCGGAATTAAATGAAAAATTTCTGTTTGTAATCGGTTATAGAGGAGAGAACTGTAAGGTCAAGAGAGGATTATTTGGGAAATACCTTGTGCCAAAGTCCAAGAATATCAAGTGAGCGGCTTTTGGCATTTACCAGACTGTCCACTATGCGGCGGTGCTGGTCAGCAGCATTGAGCTTGGTAGCTTTATGAAGCATAGTGTTGAGCAGATGCACACCTTTGTCGCGCATAGCAGCAATCTGCAACATTGATTCACCTAAAGCTATCGAGAGAATGAGCTGCTGTAGCGAGAAATCGCTCTCAAGTTTGGTTAGATATTTAAGCGCACGGGTATAGTACTGGATAGCCTCACGATGACGACCCATCTGTGCGAGAGTATCACCCTCGGAAGTGAGCGATTCCACAAGTCGGGTTGCAGCGTCATCCACCCCTGAGTCCATAAGCTGGAGATAAGTGGACGTGGCGACCTGATAGTGGGCTAATAATTCGGCTTGCTTCACTCGGTTGCGGTACACAGCCGTGGCTGCGTTGAGAGCCATCACATGCGCCCGTGCATATCTCTCGGGATTGCTTTTAGCAAGACGCTCAAATATTTTCAGCGATTTTTCCAGCTCACGCTCCGCCTGCTTATACTCCTTACGTTCACCGTGGAGATATGCTATGTCATAGAGAAGCGCTCCGAGAACCGACAGAAACGGCTCATCCTTACGTTTCGGTTCCTGCGCGAGCAGATTGAGCGTAGCAGCGGCAGTAGACATAGCCTGTTCCATATTCCCCTTCTCGATATAGAGAGCTGTGAGTATCTGCATCAACGCAGCATGAATGTTTAGAAGATGCCCTTCCTCCTCGCCGCTGCGGGCTATCAGCGTATCGATTTCATTAAGGGTGTCTATGGCACGGTCTATCTCACCGCGCTCCATCATCTCAGCTGCTGTGGCACGGAAAAAGTCATAGGCGGTGTTAAATTCAGTATCACCTATGGCGTGACGGACCTCTGCCATGGCTCGTGTGCGTTTGAACAGGGCGCGCAGAGCCGTGGTGTCAGTAGTAGCTTGGGAGAATATGGCTTCGAGCGATATTGGCTTCATGAATCTGTCGTTATATTGATGCTGCAAGCTCTGAATGAGCGGTCTCGTTGGCAGCCTCCATTATGTCGTCGGGGTCGGGATGATTGGTTTCTGTAAGCACCCTCACTGCTCCTGCCAGAGCTCCTGAATACCACTGAAAATCGGTATTATCGGTTGGATGGCATTTCTTAGTCCATGATTCATCACCGTCAAAGAATCTCATTTCCTTCACAGAGGCGTCCATGCACAGGAATTTCTTACAGTAGAAATGTATATGCTCTTTGAATGTGGCTTCGATATCGTCTCCTGGGAATATAGCCTTGATATCGTTGACTGTGCTGATAACAAGGTCTGCAATCTCAAGGGAATCAAACACCGATGGCATCACCCTTGTGATTCTCGGCACCTGATAGGGGGCGAAATACGGAAGATATATGATGTATGCCTTGCGTGCCTTGGCATATTTCAAAAGTTCGAACAGACGAGCATGATTGCGCTCCTCGAGCGCCATATAGGAACCGAATATCACCACGTCGCCCTCGTCAATACGTGGCCAAACAGCGTTGACAGGCTCAACGGGAAATTTCTCATGACCCATCACTTTGGCTGCATCCTGTCCGTCGGAAATTCTCACCGGACTGAGACCCTCGGTATATCTGTCGATAGATTTAACATCGACTTTAGCTTCCTCTAGGTGAGCCACGATGTGGTCACCGACGGTATCGGCTCCAGCCTCACCGACAAAAATGGTGGGGAGGTCCATACGTCCGTCGAGCATAGCTGCGTTAACAGCCCAGTCGCCTACTTTGGTTGATGCTGTGCAGTCGGGCTGCAGAGTGATGTTGAGAGTTAACTCTCCGATGTAGATAGCCTTATTCATAGTCTGTTTCGTTACGTGATTTGTGCCCGAGATAACCACCGTGATGGCGTTTGGCATAATCCTGGGCTGTAAATCCTATCAAACGGGTGACATTAACCACGAGCACATCGCCAATCACAGTCATGACTGTGGTTGAGGTTGTGGGGGTGAGCCCGAGGGGACACACTTCGGCGGCGCCTCCCGTCAAGATTGTAACGTCTGTTATCCGAGTAAGTTCACTGTCAGGATTCCCCGTTATAACTATCATGGGGATTTGGGGATAGAGGTTTTTGGTCAGTGCCACCAGCTCCACCACTTCACGTGTGCGACCTGAGTTGGAGATAAGGAGCATCACGTCGTTTGGCTGCAGCACACCGAGGTCGCCATGCTGGGCTTCGCTTGGATGAAGATTGACGGCCGGGGTGCCGGTCGATGAAAATGTAGTGGCTATATTCATGGCTATCTGTCCTGCCTTCCCCATACCGGCTGTCACGAGCTTGCCGCCGCGGCGGTGTACATGCTCGATAATCAGCTCCACAGCTCGGTCAAAACCATCGGAATACGGTATGGATAGCAGTGCCTTAGCCTCTGTCTCCACTATATTTTGCATTGACTCTTTAATAGTCATATCTGTCTCTACTTATTGTTATACACCGCAAATTTACTAAACAATTGACAATTGACAATGGAGAATCGCCATTTGTTTATCCGGTTTTGAGATGAGACGGTCAGAAATGAGTGGGTTTGCGATACCGTTCCCCTAACCGTAGATTAGAGCTGTAAGTGAGATTTCGCCTTGAGCACCGGTAATGTGTACAGCCTCTATGTCGGCCGTAGCTGACGGTCCGGTAAAGAACGAACCATATCGGTTGGCGCGCAAGTCGAGCTGACTATATGCATGGTGCATCCCATCCACTATTTTTGAACGGTCCAGCAGCAGGTAGAGGTCTGTGGAGAATAGAGCACATGCCGCGAGTCCAAGCGATTCGTCTGTGACATATATCGCCCCCATCTCACCTACACCCATCAACCCCTGTGCCACGCAGATGTCCACAATGTGAGCGACATGAGGGTCGGTCACATCTCCATCACTTACATTTCCCTTGTAGTCTGGGAGCGATGAGTAGACACGCTTCCCGCTGAGGTCTATATTTCCCTCGAGCCATGACAGAGCATCGGCTCGTGAGGCAAATTCAAGAGCCTTCCCATCGAAACTTTCAAGATGCTCGGTAAAATTTTTCACCGGGTCACCACCGATGGCATACATCGGGACTTCAGGATGCCCTACCGGCTCGGGATGTGAAGCTCGTATACGTCCAAGTATTATATCGCGTGAGGATTGCTTATAGTCCATAATTCTTACTTTTTTGTATTTCCGTTATATTTCCGGGCATAGTACTGGCGAAATGTCTCCTTAGGTGGTTCCGGATTTGTATGGGCTTTAGCCCAGGGATTGAGCGAGGAGTTGAGAAGTCCTTGCGGGAGATTACGAAGAGCCCATAGTCCGAGTTTCTCAGCATGCGACAGGTTGGTGGCACTGCGTAGCACAAGCTCCATGCCATCCTCCTCGATACGATGGGAGAGCTGGTCTTTACCCTGCTTCACCACCACGTCACGCCAGTAAAACACCAGGTCGGGGATAGGAACCTTGGCAGGACATACATCGCCGCATGAACCGCAATGTGTACAGGAGTATGGAAGCCGGGCATAACGGTCAAGATTGTAGCTCGGTTCCAACACTATGCCGATAGGACCCATATAGGGTGCGTCATAGCTCAGACCGGAAGTACGTCGGAACACGGGACATGTGTTCATGCATGCGCCGCAGCGGATACATTTCAACACCTGCCAGTACTCGCTGCCGAGGCGTGCAGTGCGACCGTTGTCTACGATAATGAGGTGCATCTCCTGTCCCTTACGTGGACCATGGTAGTGACTGGTGTATTGAGTAATGTCAAGTCCCAATGCACTGCGCGACAGAAGCCTTATGAACAGAGCCAGGTCGCTCTGGGTGGGAATCAGCTTCTCAATGCCCATACTTGCCACAAAGAGCGGCGGCACATTCGCGCTGATATCGGCATTACCCTCATTGGTACACACCACTATGCCTCCAGTCTCAGCAATGCCGAAATTCACACCACACATACCCGCATCAGCATGTATATAATGCTGACGCATATCCTTGCGCATCACACTGTTGAGATATGACGGGTCATCGATATCTGGGTCACTGCCAAGCTTCTCTGCAAAAAGTTTAGCCACATCTCCGCGCAACTTGTGGATGGCTGGCATGACGATATGCGAGGGCCGTTGGTCATCAAGCTGCTGGATGCGCTCACCCAGGTCTGCTTCATAGACCTCTATGCCATGTTTAGCGAGGAATGGACGCATATCGCACTCATCCATCAGCATCGATTTACCTTTGGTCACCACTTTTACCCCGTGGCTCTGGAATATATCGAGGACTATGCGGTTGTGTCCCTCAGCATCCAGTGCCCAATGCACATGGATGCCGTTGGCTTTCAGTTTCTCCTCAAACATTTCAAGGTAGCTGTCGAGATGCGAGAGGGTATGCATCTTTATCTGCGATGCGAGCGAGCGCATCTCTTCCCATTCCGGTATGCGCTGCGCCACACTGTCCCGTCTCATACGCGCCGCCCAAAGACAACGGTCATGACTCACACGGTGAGGGGTGTCGGCAATGAACTTAGCCCCTAATTTTACTTGATTAACCTGCTTCATACGGCATCTCCGTTAAGAATTTCAGCTATATAATATGTTTTGATGTCTACTCCATTTTTGCGGGCTATGCACTGCTGGTGCATGAGACATGAGAAATCGGCCGAGGTAACGTACTTGAGACCATTGCGTTCATAGTCGCTCACTTTGTCGAGTCCCTGCTGAGAGGAACAGCTTTCGTCCCAGATGGAGAACACGCCCCCGAAACCGCAACACTCGTCACGGCGGGTTGCATATGCCACCTCAAGACCATCCACGAGTTCAAGCAGCGCGGCCGGTTTGGAATAGTCTGGAATCATAAGTTCAGTGGGTCGTGCCTGTCGGAGCGAACGCAGAGAGTGACAGCCGTTATGGAGTGCTACTTTATGGGGAAATTTCGCCCATGGAAGACTCTTTACCTGCAACACATCATGGAGGAAATCTACTATATCGTGAGTTGTTTCGCGTATGTGTCGCACCTCTGGAGTCTGTTCCACCGCTACAAGGTGATTACGTATCTGGTCGGTGCAGATGCCCGATGGAATCACTATATAGTCATATCCCGACAGCCATTTGGTCAGATTGTTTTCAAGGACACATGCCTTATGGTCGTAACCCATGTCAGTGAGCGGCAAACCGCAACAAGCAGCCTGCTCGATATACTCCACATCCAGGTCAAATCGTTTCAGCAACTCAAAGCTTGAGATGGCTGCCTGAGGTGCCAACATGTCTACGTAGCATGGCACAAAGAATCCTACCTTCATCACTCGAATTTTTTAAGAGGTTGTTTCTGTTTTCTCATTCTTACCGGAGGTCATGACAAGTGGTCCGAACTCCATTTAATGAACTGATTTAAACTTTTTATTTTTAGGATTTGAAAATTTGATTTCGGTCTGTCCGGATTATATCATTATTACAAAAAGTTGAAATCTGTTTAATAGGTGAGACGTTAAAATTTATACGCCAGATTGGTGCCAATTGTTCAGCCCAAATGGAAAGTAATGGACCAGAGGCGCAACTTTTGTTGAACAAGGGGTGTTTTGGATATATTACAGAGATATTTTACCACTGATATTTATTCTTTTATGACAGGGCAGGTTTCGACTATGAAGGGAAAAGGTGGCTCGGCGCTCAACCGCATCACGGCGATGGGTCTCCTTATCACTCTCGGCATCGTATTTGGCGATATCGGGACATCTCCTCTTTATGTCATGAAAGCCATAACAGGAGTAAACCCCGGCTTTGATACCGACTATGTAGTAGGAGCAGTATCATGTGTGATATGGACGCTGACCTTACAGACCACTGTGAAATATGTGCTTATAGCACTCCGAGCCGACAACAAGGGAGAAGGTGGCATTCTGGCCCTATACTCATTGGTGAAACGCCTGCCGGTGAAGTGGCTCTACCTCGTGGGTGCCATCGGCGCCTCAACTTTGATAGCCGATGGAGTCATCACCCCTGCCATCACTGTCACATCGGCTATTGAGGGACTGCGCCTGGTTGAACCATCGGTTCCTGTGGTCCCGATAGTGGTGGTGATTATATGCGGGATATTCCTGATGCAGCAAGCAGGCACCGGGCAGATAGGAAAATTCTTCGGTCCGTTCATGCTGATATGGTTCACAATGTTAGGTGTGCTCGGAGTATGCAGCATCGGTGAGTATTCAGGAATTTTCCGAGCGTTCAATCCATGGTATGCCGTAAAGCTACTGATTGATTATCCCGGATGGTTTTTCATACTCGGAGCTGTTTTTCTTTGCACTACCGGTGCTGAGGCACTTTACTCTGACCTCGGGCATTGCGGACGCCTCAACATCTCAGTGAGCTGGATTTTTGTAAAAATAATGCTGATTCTCAACTATCTCGGACAGGGAGCATGGATTATAACCCATCATTCCGATGCAGAGATGGTGAATCCATTCTATGGCATTATGCCCGGATGGTTCACCATTGTGGGGGTAATAATGTCGACCGGTGCGGCAATCATAGCTTCTCAGGCTTTGCTCAGCGGCTCATTCACTATATTTTCAGAAGCTATAAATCTCAACTTCTACCCTAAGCTCAAGATTAAATATCCATCCTCCGAGAAAGGACAGTTATATATCCCGGCGGTCAACTGGACGTTGCTGGCAGGATGCCTGCTCACGGTAGCTATATTCCGCAACTCATCCCACATGGAAGCGGCATACGGGCTTGCCATCACCGTGACCATGCTTATGACCACTATCCTGCTCACATTTTATCTGCGTCACCGCGGGGTAAGCCGATGGATATGCGGAGCGTTTCTAACTGTTTTCGCTTTGATTGAGGGAGTATTTTTCGCGGCAAACCTCATGAAATTCACTCATGGCGGTTGGTTCACCATGCTCATAGCCGGACTTGTTGCCGCAGTGATGATAGGATGGAGAAACTCAACCCGCATACGTAACACCTGCATCGAATATAAAAATCTGGGTGACTACACCGGTGTTATCTGCGACATCAAGAAGGACCGTGAAATCCCACAATATGCCTCGAATGTGATTTACTTCAGCCGCTCGGGCAATGAGAATCTAATAGAAAGCAAATTGATTTACTCAATAATCAACAAGCAGCCCAAACGTGCCGACCATTACTGGATAATCCATATTGAAAACTTGGATGCTCCCGACACATTGGAATATTCCGTAAAGGTAATAGTGCCTCAAACCATTTACTTTGTCACCCTTCGACTCGGGTTCCGGGTAGAACCAAAAGTAAGTGTCTATCTGCGTCAAATCGTAGAAGATTTAGTGGCTGAAGGCTCCCTTGATTTGGTAAGCACCTATCCCTCGCTACGTAAGCGTGGCATTCCGGGCAATTTCAGATTTATAATACTTCACAGGATTTTCTCCCCGTCAAGCAGTTGTCACAGACGTTCCTCCTGGTTGCTTCGACTCCACGAATGGCTGCGTAAACTCGGCATAAGCGACCAGACTTCTATGGGGCTCGACACCAGTGTGGTGACGCTCGAGACTGTCCCGCTTATACTCAATACCACACCTTCGCGCCGCATCATCCGCTCTGACTCTGAGACAGTGGACGATATACCGAAATAGTAACATCAAGAATATCGTCTCAACATCTGTATCTAATAAATTCAAACAGTTTATTCTTAAATAACTCTCAAATACAAAAATGTCACAATCAAACATAACCAAGCCGACCGTCAAAGAGGCTCCTGAAAGGTCAGCTTCGTCAATCCTGTGGGGCAATTTCTTTATCTTCCTCGCCACTGTATTCTTCGGTGTGAATATCCCCGTAGTCAAAATTCTGATACCGGAATGGATGACCTCAATGGATGTCACCGTGTTTCGCCTCGGGGGCGGGTGTGTGCTGATATGGATAGCGTCACTATTCCTTAAACCTGACAGGATAGCGCGCCACGACTATCTGCGTGTATTTCTCGGAGGCGCTGTAGGGCTATTTCTTTTCATGTTCCTGTTCAATCTCTCTTTGCGCTATGCCGACCCGATAGATGTGTCGATTATCATGACATTTCCTCCGGTATTTGTGATTCTCATAGGGATTATATTCCAGCATAAACGCACCTCTTGGCTCGAGATAGCAGGTGTGATAGTGGGATTCATCGGTGCTTTTCTGGTAATAGTAACCCAACACTCAGGTGAGAAAGGTTCCGACAATATACTCGGCGACCTTCTAGCATTTGGAGCCACCATCTGCTATGCATTCTACCTTGTGATACTTGAGGGACCGACTCATCGATACAGACCCATACCATTGTTGCGATGGGTATTCCTTATGGCATGTATTCCAATGTTGTTGCTACTCCCCGCATTTCCTAAGGCACCAATCTTCCATACCACAGAGTTTGAGCCGTGGCTCTGCATCGGATTTGTGCTCATCTGTCCCACATTCCTTTCATATTTTCTCGTGAATCCTGCCATCAAGCTCATAGGGAGTGAGCTGGTATCTATGTATCAGTATCTCGTACCGGTGGTAGCTGCAATCGCGTCAGTGATAATGGGGGTGGCTACGCTACGTTGGATTCAGGTTGTAGCCATGGTCATCATAATCATAGGAATGCTCATGACCAACCGCGCCAAGCACCGCCACTCCTCTACCCCATCTCCCGCCGGCAAATGAGAGCAAAAGAATCCGCATCCGATTAATTAAAAAATTGTTTTTAAGCAATTTCGGTCATTATAACAGCTGTGATAATAGCTAAAATGGCAATCTAAGCGTAAAAAGTTTGTTAAGCTATTGCGAATGTCAAAAATCCTACCTATCTTTGCAATGCAAAAATAGCAGCAGATTTTGATTATTTAATCTCATGCTCTTATACTTGCACCATGGGGTATTAGCTCATCTGGCTAGAGCGCGACACTGGCAGTGTCGAGGTGAGCGGTTCGAGTCCGCTATACTCCACCAAACTCAACACAATAGCCGCTGTAACTCGCAAAGTTACGGCGGTTTTCATTTTCACCTATATAATCCCACGCTTGCCATTCTTATAGGTCATTTTCATCCTACCATTTTACAATTAAGCTTTCTTGTATAATAATCAATTATAAATAGAAATTTATCAGGTGATTAGTAGCCCTTGGTTTTTCTATTGTTTTACGTACTTTTGCGATGTGATAAAAATTTTTTCGCAAAACAGGTTAGGTTTTTTAATGTTGACGTGTCTTATTGATGTATGACGAAAACAAATGAAATATCCCCCTATTATGGATGCAATGTTGTGCTTAAAAATGACAACATCCAGTCTATGCGTCTCTACTTCCGTTGGGACCAATCCCATCCGATTGAGGATATTCTGGAAAGCCTCAATAATTTTGAACAGATACAGATTTCAATTGATAACCGGACCCTTAAAAAAGATTGAAAATATGGCACGTATCATTATGCTTATAGTTGCTGTTATGACATGTGTCATAACTAAAGCTCATGACTTCTCCTATCGGTTTAACTCCACCCCACTCCCTGAAGCTATCCGGCTGATTATGGACAATCACCCGGAATTAGATATAAATTTCATTTACAATGAACTTGAAAATTACAAAACAAATGCTGTGGTTAACTCCGACAATGCATATGATGCTTTACGTCAAACAGTCGGACTTAACCCTGTAACGGTGGTTAAGGCAAAAAATTCATTCTATATTGAAGCGCTCCAACATGGTACATTTATCTACAGAGGAAGTGTGATTGGCACTGATAAAGAACCGGTTGTAGGTGCCACAATAATGGTGCTCACTCCAAATGATTCCACCGTGATTACTTATGGAATAACCGATGAGAATGGCAGATTTTCCATTCCTTGTGACCTGAAGAAAGTAATCGGCAAGTTTACTTGCCTCGGATATCAAACTACATATAGGAATTTCAAAACGTTTGACGTAGGACTCATTGAAATGTCTGAACTCCCACTCATGTTAAAGTCAGTTACTGTAGAAGGACAATATGGGAACCTCTATCCTGACAAATCGGTATATATCCCCACTCTTCGACAGGTAAATGCATCGCAAACCGGCTCTGACCTGCTGAGTCACATGGCTATTCCGCAATTGGGACTTGTAGGAAACGGGAATATTGTCACAAGTGCCGGGCAGCCAGTCTCAATTTTCATTGACTATCTGCCGGCGACTGATAATGACCTGAAAAGTATGCGGACATCTGATGTGAGAAAAGTGGAATACTATGAGTATCCATCCGACCCCCGCCTGCAGGGCAATCAATTTGTAATCAACTTCATTATGCAGAAATATGAATATGGAGGTTATTTC
>Ga0224483_100423_pt1 | contig 13163 bp, 14 predicted proteins | sample hydfratestSal1_FD_181453 | JGI IMG/M metagenome (GOLD analysis project Ga0224483, IMG submission 181453) | Metatranscriptome of mouse feces microbial communities from Columbus University, Ohio, United States - Sal1 (Metagenome Metatranscriptome) ... | reverse complement strand
TGGGAAAGTGCCTTAGGCGGGTAAGATACCCTATTACTTTTTACTTTGCGAAATAGATGCCTGAGAGAGTTTTTTCCGCTTTCCTTTCTTGTAATCCAAGGCACTTTGCCATGCCCTCCTTTCCTTGACAGCGAAAGCCCTCGCGGCATTCGCCAAATATCCGCGCGAGCGCGGCTGCTTGGCTCATTGCTCGCGGGAATAAAATAATTGCTGGCTGCTGCTGAAATGGTACATCCCATGTTTGGCCTTGCTTCCGGTGACAAATCCAAGAAATAATGTATGGGCTCCATAGACTGCTTCTGCTTCCACTCCCCCTATCATATGGTCCATGGCAAACTGCCCTTCTCCCGGAACCAGCCTGATATTCCTTTCAATTATGTCTATGGCACGGGATGCCAGGGTATCTTCTTTTACCGTAAGAAGCAAAATCTGTAAATATTCCCGGTAATCCAACCCCGTTCCATTTTCCTGGTTTTCCCTTTTTTGTTCCAATGCCTTTTGTCCGGAGGACACATCGCTTTTCCACTCGGATACCTGTTTTACCAAAGGTACTTTCCCACCTGCCAGCAGGCAGCGTACATCTAAAATACTTTCTATATAGCTCCATGCCAGTAGGATGCCAACCTGTACGGCCTGCACCAAAGGGGCAATTCCCGTAAAGCCTGCCACAGCCGCTGCCATGTCCAATGCCAATGCCTGCTTCTTGCTGTCCTGCATAATTGTTGCAAAATTCCCCGCTTCCCTAAGCAACAGCAGTTCCTTTACTGTCCGCTCTAAATTTTCTTTATCCGTTGCTTTCCCGCCAATGCAGTATTCCAGTTCATATTCCAATGCATGGTTTTTGGAGCCGCCCTTCCCTGCCCCATTCTGGCAGGAAAAATAATAATCCAAATACCGCAGGAACCACAGTTTTTCCAGATTCCCTTGCTCAGGGGCTGCCAGATTCCCGGTTTCTATATTCCGGTTTCCCAACGTATCCTCTAAGGAAATTGCCTTGCCAGAAATCCCAGAAGGGTTTTCCACAACCATGGCAAGAACCGGGGAAGTTTTCCACTTTTTCACAAATTCCATAGGGTTTTCGGGTAAATCCTGCCCAGATGGGGCAGGGTCCGGCTCCATGCTTCCTTCCCCATCCTCCTCTGCGTTCCAGTCCTTTGCCTTGTCTTCTGCCTGCCCAGCCGTTTCCCACTTTTTATCTAATTCTTTCCTGCCCTCCGCCAGTTCCTTCCCCTGATCCATCTGCCCTTTCAGGGAATCTGCCGCCTCTGCCGCAAGCTGTTCCCTGGCTGCTCTGCAGGCCTGTGCCCGGAACGGCAGGCATTGGCCATCCGTGGAAAGGGAATACCCTGTAATTTCCACATTTTTTAAGGAAAGTTGGTAGAAACTAGCACCACGCTGCTTTTTCCCATCTTCCTCTGCCATGGTTCCCTCCAGCCCTGCCAGGGAAAATTCCCCCTCTTTCTTACTTCCATCTAAAAACAGCAAATGATAATCCTGCCAAAGCTGGACATGGTACCTGCCGAAAGCAGATGCTAAGTTAAGCTGCAGGCTGCGCTGGGCAATGGCTGCAAGCCCCTGTACCCTCCCCGCTTCCAACAAAGAAAAGCACAGGGACAGAACCAAAGTTAAAACCAATGCCAGAAATAATGTAATGCTCCCTTCCTGTTCCTGTTTCCTTGGCTCAAATCTTCTTTGCATTTTCTGATATCTTTTTTAACGCGGCATTAATGACTGCTGTAATCTGTGTTTTGAAAATTGCTACCAAACTGATAAGCACCACGACAATCAAAATCACTTCCACTACACCCATCCCATTTTCTTCCTGCAAAAACCTTTTCCATTCTTTCATAATTTGTATTCCTCCTGATTTTCTATATTTTATATTGAACCACAAAAACCAATACATGCATTCACCTGAATAGATATATGTACGCACACAAGGCTCTTTACAAGTTTAAGGTAAGCCCCGCCGGGACTACCAGTATTGCCAAAACCACCGCCAGCATCATGCCCATTGGCAGCAGGAGCTTCGTGCCCGCTTCTTCCCCGGCTTTTCTGGCCCGTGCCTTCCGCTCCTCAAAAGCTTCCCGCTCCTCCTCGTTCAACAGCCGCTGCATCCCGTTTGCCCCTTTACGTATGTTCTGCACAATAAGGGAAGATAATTTCCGGTAAGGGGCAAGCCTGCACCGTTCCCCAAAGTTCCCAAAAGCCTGCAGTTCCCCCACCCCTTCCTGAATTTCATGGAGCGCCGCCAGCATTTCTTCATATGCCCACCGTTCCTGCACTTCCTGAAGCTTCTTCCGTTTCTGGTAGCTGGATGCAATTTTTTCCCAGGCACAGGTAATATTCATCCCTGCCCCCAGCAATAATGATAATTTGCTGACGATTTCCGGGTAATCCAACATCATCTGCTGCTGGCGTTCCAGTTCTTCGCGCTTTTTTCTCTCTTTTTCCGCCAGAATTACCCCTGCTGCACCTGCTGCTCCCAAAAGAAGCCCAATCCAGCTACGGTTTTCTGTCTGTTCCCGCCATATTACTTTTATCCCTTCTAATTCCGTTGGAAGTTCCAAATATCCTTTATCCTTCTTCTGATTTTCCATCTCCAAAAGCTGCCCTAATTGCCCTGCGAACTGCTCCTGTTCAGACTTTTCCCTTGGCACTGCCCTTACAAAAAAGCTGTACAGGCATGTTTCCCCCTGACACGTCAATTCTGCTGCCACCTCCACCAATACTGGTTCTGTTAAGCTGCCTGACAAGGCTCCTTCCGCATCGAACACCTCATAATCCGAAAAGCTGTATTCTGCGGATACCGCCCCTTCTTGCAGGGTATCTGGCAGGTGCAGGGAAGACTGCACGTTGTCAAGGGATACATTTTCCCCAAGAATTGCCTGATCCAGCTCCTGTTTCGCTTTCCTGAAACATTCTTTACGCTGCTTCTTGGTTAATTGCTTTTCTTCTACTGGGACTTTGACTGGGTACTGTTCCAGTACCCCCTCTGCATCTACCAGATAATCCTTTTCTTCCTGCCCTTGCCCCGGCAGGTTCCTTGTAACCCGTTCCTGCATCCTGCCGCTTTCATCCATCTGCCAAAGCGCAGCCGCCAGCAGGAACCCCCCTGCCAGAACCAGAGCCGCTTCATACACATTTTTACGGAACCCACTTCTTTTCATCCCCCATGCACACCCTGCGCAGAGTGCCATGCCAACGAAATACCAATGCACAGCCTGCCTCCTTACACCTTAATTTCTACGATCTTCCCAGCTATTTTCATGGCGCAGCCATACACCCCAAGAGATACCGTCATCACGCCTGCCCCCAGCCAATTCCCATACAGGGGTTCCAAAAACTCTGGGGAAGTAACCCCTACATAGAGAAGAATCCCAAACGGTACCATATTCATAATGTTCATTTCCATCCGCTTAGCTGCAACTACCACTTCAATTTCCCGTTTTACTTCTGCTTTCTGCCCGATTTTATCTACCGTGCTTTGGAATATTTTCCGAAAATCCCCGCCGCTTCGCTTGGCGAACCCAAACACCTGGGAAAAGCTGCTGATTTCCTCAATCCCGCTCCGTTCCGCCAAATCCTCCAGCAGAGATTCCAGGGTAACGTTCAAACGCACCTGATGGTTGATATAGGCAAATTCCTCTGCCATAATACTTTTCTCTCCATAAAGCCTTGCAAATTCCTCCCTGGCCTGCACAAAAGCATTTTCCATGGCATAACCGGCTTTTAGGGCTGTAGCTGCCATCTGAAGCATTTCTTTAAACTGGAATAGCAGTTCCCTTTCCCGCTTTTTCTGGAAATGTGCCATTGCCGCCTTTTTTACCGGGAAATAAAGAGCCGCAGACCCTGCCATAGCAAAAACGCTCCTGTAAAACAGCCATGCCACCAATCCTGAAATCCCTAATGTAAGCCCTAAGCATAGGAATTTTTCTCTTTTGTTTAACACATATGCTTTATATGACCTGCTTTCTTTCCCTTTCAACCGTAATACCCCATATGCATTTTCCTTATATACCTCATCATACTGCAAACCCTCTTTCCATTCCTGCCCGGTAAAGCTTCCCTTGGTGGATCAGCTCCCCCTTTTTTATCCAGCTTCCAACAATCTTCCCATTCCGCTCCCCCATTTCCGTAAATTCATAGAGGGGGTTTAATTGGATTTCTCCCCCTTCGGCTCCGGCCATTTCCATAATGGATAACATACGCCTGCTTTTATCCCGGAGCCTTCCCAGATGTACCAGAATATCCACACCAGCGGCTATCTGGGCACGGATTGCCGTTAAGGGCAGTTCCATGCCCATCAGCACCATGGTTTCCATCCGGCTTACCATATCCTGGCACCCATTGGCATGTCCCGTGCTGAGGGAACCGTCATGCCCTGTATTCATGGCTTGGAGCATGTCCAGGCATTCCGCCCCGCGGATTTCCCCCACAATAATCCGGTCGGGGCGCATACGCAATGCCGTGCGGATTAAATCCCGGATAGAAATAGCAAGATTGCCTTCCGCACCTTCATTCCTCGTTTCCAGACGGACTAAGTTTGCAATCCCCTGAAGCTGTAATTCTGCCGAATCTTCAATTGTTATGATACGTTCTGTTTTCGGGATAAATTCAGAAAGGGCATTCAGAAATGTTGTTTTCCCTGACCCGGTCCCCCCAGAAATAAAGATATTGTAGCCAGCCTTTACCAGCATGTCTAAAAAATCAGCGCATTCCCTGCTGATGGATTCCTGTGCAACCATCTGCTCCATTAAGATTGGATGCTTAGGGAATTTTCGGATAGATACCACAGGCCCGTCCAAAGCCACTGGCGGCAGCACCACATTGACGCGGGAACCATCTTCCAGCCTGGTATCTGCAATGGGCTTTGCTTCGTTCACCATACGGTTGTGGTTCCCCACCATCTGCTGGATAATATCCTCCAGCTTTTCCCTGGAAGAAAAGCTTTTTTCCCATTCCACTACTTCCCCCGCCCTCTCATAAAAGATATGCTCCTCGCCGTTTACCATGATTTCTGTAATGTCGTCCTCATTTAACAATTCCTGCAGCACATCCAGTTTCCGCAGGGAATGGAACACCTGCATCCTTAATTCCTTCCTCCAGTTCAGGGGAATTGTCCGCTCCCTCGCCTCTTTGCAGATTTCCTCGTCAATTACCGCAAGGATTTCCTCATCCTCATGTTCCCTGCCCATATCAAGCTGCCCTAATACACGTTTCCTAATCTGTTCCAATTTGTACCCCCAATAATTCTCTTACGTAATCCCCCAGTTCTCCCCATACCCACTGCTGCATCTGTTCCCCCTGGCATTCCACTGCCATTCTGGGTAAGGTGAGGTAACATAGTTTCCCTTCCAGCTTCTGGTCCTTTTGCCTGCCCATCATCTGCTTAAAGTGCGCCAAAGCATGTCCGCCCAGCCCTGCATGTCTGCCCAGCACGTACATCTTGCTGCACATGCCCAGCAATTCCAGAAATCCAGGAACCATCATGCCAAAATCCAGGACAATAACGCCATACCCGCCTTTTTCCGCCAAAAGCCGGACAAAACGCGTATAATCCTGCCCCGATACCTGCCCTAAGCAAAGGCTGTCCTCCGATGGCGGGATATAGTCCACCCCCTCCAATACATAGGCCGCGCTCCTGATGCAGTCCTCTACGTTCTTCCCTTCCCCAGTAAGGCACAGGTACATCACATCCAGCAAATCCCGCTGGTAGCTTTCCTGCAGCCAACTGGAAAACCCGGCGCATTCCTTGAAGCTTACGTAAAGCACCCGTTCCTTCCTGCCCAGTGTCTGGGCAAGCGTCAGGGCAAAGGGCGTCTGCCAAATATCCTGCCCCGGGGCGTAAATGCCAATCACTTCCCGTCCTGCCCTGGCCGGTTCCTGCTCCCCGTCCCTGTACTCCTGGCAGTAAGAGAAAAGTTCCCGTAAAATCCCAGAAGCTGGCTGGTATTTCTGGACCACTGGGAGTATTTGCACGGATTCTGGTATTTTTTCTTTCCCATCGCCTCCATAAAGGCAAAGCCACAATGTTTCCCCGGAACTTCCCCTGGCATCCCCCGGGACTTCCGTTAACTGTGTTATGTTCCCTGCCATTGCCTGGGCTTCCTGTCGTTCTGTTGTATGGGCGGCATATTCCGCCATCGCTTGGGCTGCCTGCCCTGTAATCCTGGCATCCTCCCAAAAACCAGCCCCCAGAAGCACCACGTCCGGCGTTTCTGTCTTTTGGAATTCCAGAAACTGCCCTGGTGCGGAAAAGCTGTACCCGCGAATCTGCCCTCCTTTCCCTAAGGTAATCCATTCTCCCAGCCTTTTGCCATACGCTGTGTCTGCATCGCAGACAGCAATTAAAATTTTACTCAATAAGCCACCTCCAAAGCTACCAAAAAACCAATGAATATTGCAATTGAAAAATGAATGATATGTTGTTTCCCCTGATCTCCTTTCGGATATTCAGGCAGTTGAAACGTTACGATTACCTGATATAGATATTTCCCTAATATGCATAGACGTGAAATCAGATTGTGGTGGTACAGCATTTTCCATAAGGACATCCCTGCCGCCACCAGAAACGATATTATGATTGTCAGCTTAAGTATATGCAAATCCCAAATACCACCAATTACGGAAAATAATTTGATGTCGCCTGCCCCAAGGGCATGCATAAGAAATAACAGATAACATAAGATTACCGGTATGGATACATTCCTAAGAAAAACACCCGCCCCTTTCCAGCCTGCTTCTGCAACCTGAAAAAAGAACCCCGCTGCTAACCCAGTGAAAATCAGCCGGTTCCTGATTTTACCGCTTTGTATGTCCATTGCCGCCGCCAAGCTTAACAGCAACAGGCTGGACACAGCCTTTATCTCCCCAATTCATCACCCCCTCTGTCCATCCACCTGCATCTGCAAGTAATTGCTTAAGATTATAATGCAAGTCCTGCATCCTGTAAAGTAGGTAATGGCAAATTTTTCATTTTTGTGACAATGTTACAATAAACGGTAAAACAGAATTGCATAAATCAGCGCAAACCCGCTGATACCAAGGGTTCCGACTGTCAAAACAGTGACTGGGTTGACGCCTGGGACTACTTCCAGCCCCTGGCTTTTTAACATTCCATTTACTGCATAGATGCCCACAGCCCCGGCAAAAGCCCGGAGCACGAAGGTTGTCAGAATTTCTGCTTTTTGCTTCATAGCCCCTATAAACAGTATCAGCACACATATCACCGCAATCATTGCCACCCCATAATATTTTTCCATAAAAGCTACCCATCCCTTTCTCATTGCCCTCCCAGAACCAGCCGCAACATCTCTGTCCCGCACGTTATCGCCGCCGGGAAGCTGTGCCAGTCCCCCTCTTTTTATAAATATATACTTTTTTGGAAAAATTTATGACTTTATTGTATAGAACTGGAATTTTTTGCTTATACTTTAAGTAAGAGAGCGGCAGCATCTGCCCCATGCTCAGAACTGTACAAAACTGCCATGCCTGTAGCCCTGCACAGCTTGCATGGGCCTCCTGCACAGTCCCAGAGCAGGCAGAGTACCGTTGGAAAAGAAAGGGATGCATATGTTTCAGATTACAAAAAAACGACTTGCAAACAGGACTGCTTACGCCTTACTTTTAGATGACCTTGAACAAGCGAAATATGATTTGGCCCTTGCTTACAGCAACTTTGAAAATGCCATGGAACCAGATTTGATTGACTGCTGCATCTATCAGGTAAACGCACTGCAAATGCGCTACAAGTTCCTGCTGACAAAGGCCAAACAGTATGATGGGGATCCTTACGCGAAGAATCCCCTTGAACTTTCAGAACCCTGAAGGGTTTCTGTCAGGCTGCCCTTCTGGTATGTCATGCCAGCGACTACCTGCTGGGTATGCTGCATCAGGGGACCGGAAGAATCCTGTTTGGCTGCTTCTGTAAAGCCATCATACAGGTTCTTCAGGACCCGCTTTGCATCCTTAAGGCTGTCAGCCGTATTTTTACATACTGCAAGGGCCAGCAGCTTACTTACAAACTGGTAGGCAGGGTACAGCTCGCTGGCAATTGGATACGTAAAATCCAAATCATCCATCAGCCGGTGCACTACCTGCCCTGCCTTCCCTGCAGACTCCCGGAACTCCTCATATGTCCCTTGTTCCTTCGCAGCTATGGCATCGTCCAGATAGGTAAATAAGATATCATATAAAATCACAATCATTTCCCCCCGGTTGCAGCAGCTCAGCCGACGGGTAAATTCCTGTTTTTTTTCCTGGGTCATGGCTTAGCCCCCTACTGCAGTAACTGCAATACCTGCTGGGGAAGGTCATTGGCCTGTGCAAGTACAGAAGTTGCTGCCTGTGTCAGTACATTATATTTGGTGTACTCTGTCATTTCTTCCGCCATGTCAACGTCCTCAATCCGGGACAATGCCTGCGTCATGTTCAGTTCCGTCCCATCCAGGCTGCTGACTGCATAATCTAAACGGTTCTGGTATGCGCCAATGCTGGAACGGACTTCACTTACCTTTGCAATTGCGCCGTCAAAGCTGGTAATTGCGCGGTCAGCCCCTGTTACAGTGCAGACATCCACTTTATCAATATAGAGGGTGCGGGAGGAAACCTCTGGAATCCGCACATCTACCGTCTGGTTCTCATTTGCGCCAATCTGCAGGGTCATAGTGCCAATATTGGTAACATCCAAATGGATTGGCTGTGGTTCCGCAGCCGTACCCGGCGTTACCTCAAACTTCATTTCAAACCCATTCCTGTCAGAAATCGTCACATAATTGCCGTCTGTCAAAATAGTTGCCTGTGATCCAAAGCCTATGTCCGTGGTATCAAACGCTATCTCTACATCCTTCCCATTCTCTGTGATATCCGTGGGTATCCCAAGGAATGCCGCAAGGTCTGCATCGTCGCATTTAATAGTCATTTCAGAGGAAACTCCATATTCATCGGATACAAATACCAGGTTCCCGCCATTCCTCACGTCTGTGGGCACATAGCCGCCATCCTCCGGAAGCCCGGTCTTATCACCCGTATTGGCTACAACCATCAGGTTCACTTCCCCACGCTCTGCCCCTGCCCGCAGGTTCTCATACACTTCCTCAAAGGTCTGGCCTTCTGTTACTTCCACTTCTATGCCATTGATGACAACTGTCCCGTTGGTTCCGGCAGGCACTACCGCGTTCCCGGCAATTGCCGTCCCCCCTACCACCTCTGCAAGGGCTGCATCTGCATTTACCTTTATGGTGTATTCATTGGCCGTAACTGCATCGGAAATCGAAATCCTTGTAATCCCCCGGTTATCCGGATATACCCTCTGGTCTAAGGTACCATCCAGCAAATGCTTGGTATTAAACTCAGTATCCTTGGAAATCCGGTCAATCTCATCCCGCAGGGAAGAAATTTCTGCCTGGATTGCTTCTAAATCATCTGGCATATTGGTTTCATTTGCCGCCTGTACCGAAAGCTCCCGCATCCTCTGGAGCATTGCATGGACTTCTGTCAATGCACCGTCCGCCGTATCCAATACGGAAACCCCGTCCGAAGCGTTCCTGGAAGCCTGTGACAGGCCTTTGATCTGCGCTTTCATTTTTGTAGAAATCGCCATCCCGGCCGCATCGTCGGACGCCCGGTTAATGCGGAGCCCGGTAGACAGCCGTTCAATGGAATTTGATAGGCTCTTATCTGATGCTAATAATCTCTTGTTGGCAACAAGCGCTGACATATTGTGGTTAATTTTCATGTTTTACACCTCTCCTGCTCTTTCCTATCTCTTGCTAGTTGTTAAGGGGCAATCATCTGTTTTCATCAAGCTTCAAGCCTGCCCTGCCCGTTTGATTTCTTCTAAAAATGCTTTTGCAGCCCCATACAATGCCCTGGTCTGGACTGGGCTGGGCTCTTTTTGCTGTTCCGGCTGCCCTGCTTCTTTTTCCCCAAAGGTAAAACGGGAAAGTTCCAGGTTATCGCTGCAGATCATATCCACCTTCCATGCGTCCCCGGCACCCGGGCTGATACGCTCCTGAAGTTCCGCTTCACGGTTTTTCAGTTCCTCAATGGTCCTGGGGGAATCGGAAATAATGTACCCTTTTACCGATTCCGGCTGTATCTGGAAGCTGGCTGCTACCTTCCCAAGCGCAGGGGAATCAAACATGATATCTACCCTGCCCCGTTCTTCCTTCCCGCGGACAATCTTAAGCTGGACATTTGTCAGCTCATCCGCCACCAGCACAGGGATTGCATAATGTTCCTCTTTTGCCATCTGTGTGCCCAGCGCAATCTGCTGCTTTACTATCTTCATGTCCCGGATGTCAAGGCTCCTCACATCCTCAGACTGAATCATGGTTTTCATAACATTTTCTGCCACTTCCGCCAGCTTTTTCTGGGCTTTTGCCATATCCTCCGGCGTCTTGGCTGCTTCCCCGAACTCCTCAAGGATCCCGGCTTTTACTTCCTCAAAATCAACTTCTTTCCCTAAATTTTTAGGGTCAAACAGGCTCTTGAACACATTCCTCTGCTCCATCATCTGTTTTGCCGCTAAAATATTGTAGGCTGTCACGGGCATATCATGGCTCGCCAGCATTTGCAGCACCTGGGCTTCTGCTTCCTTCGCCCCTGCAAACTCCTGCATCTGTTCCCGGTAATATGCTTCTTCTGTTTCTGCATCTTCCGGCGCCTGTTTTAACTGCCACAATAATTCCTCCGGCGTCAGCTCTGTCCAAGGCTTCCCTGCGCCATTTGCCATATTTTGCTGGCTCCCTGCTGCCTGCCTGTTTGTTTTCCCTGTACCATTTGCCATGGCTTGCTGCAGGCCTTCCGGCGTTACCATCCCAAAAGCTTCTTTTGCGCAGTCTGTCTGGTATGCGGATTCTATCTGCTGGGAAATGCTCAATTCTTCTGTAGGGGCAGACTCCGTGCCGCCAAAAGTTTCATCCACAGATACATCGATGCCTGAATTCCGGTTGGTGCGCACTGCAGTCAGCAGGTTTTTCATGGTAAGTTCTGCGCCTTGGTTTACCAAAGCCCCAACCACTGCTCCATCGGTTTTGTCAATCTGGTTCAGCAGGCGGTAAATGCCAATGTAGCTGTCCCGCTCCTCCAGGGTGATTTCCTGATGCTGCTCTAACTTCCACAGGAACTTGCTGAACTTGTCTTCCTCCGCGCCCTCCATGCTGTTTTTGATTTCTGCAGCCTTGCTGTTAAGCTGCTCCACCGTCATTTCTAAAGGGTTTACCCCTTCCCGTATCATTTCCAGCACTACGGACGGGGACAGGTTCTGGAACATATTCTGGACTTTCTGGTCGGCAGCTTTTATCCCTGAAATGGATTCCGGGTTAATTTCCATCCGGTTATACGCTAAAATACGCACTGCCCGCCGATTCGGCTCTGTTACCTCAAGATCCAAATCTTCCAATATATCGTCTACATTCCGGAATGCTTTCTTCATGGAATCGCCCAAATCTGCCCGGGGGGCTGTGCGGAGGGCTTCATACGCTTCCCCTGCCCGTTCCAGCTCTGCTTTTTGGGACATCCCTGCCTGGTGCATGCCATTGATGGTATCTATGTCTGTCCTTGTATTCCCTAACAGGTAAGCCGGCGTGCCAGCTAACTCATGGGTTTTCCCCATAGTTTCCGCAAAAACAGCGGCCTGCCCTGCTGTTGGCTCCACCCCGTTTTGGGACAGTAAGCTCTTATAATATTCTTCTTCCAAAGCCTTAAGCTGCTCTACCACTTCCTCCAAAGGCTTTGTTTCAATGGCAAACCCCTGTTTCAGCAACGTGTAATTGGCCTGTGCCGTCATCATCAGCCGGGTTTCCTCCAACTGCCGTTTTGCAGTGACAAAATCCATGTCCTCCGGGGAAAAGCTGTGGGATGCCTGCCTGCCGGGATCTGCGCCCTGTTGCCCCTGGGAGCCCTGCTGGTTCTCCTTTTGGGCCGCCTGTAAATTCTCTATGGTAAAGGGAAGGCCTTTTTCCACCACATGCCAGATATCTGCATCTGTTGCCTGTGCAACGGTTTCTGCTGCCTGTTTTGCCCTGTCGGCATAACTGTAGCCTTCCAAAAGAATGGCATCCGTGGGGCGGTTTCCCTCTGCAATTGCCCCTAGCATGGCGCCCATAAGCTGCCCTGCATCCGGCGGAAGCTCCATTCCCTTTAAGTCCATGGCATACCTTAGGTTTTCTTCCGTTAAGGGGATCTGCTCCCCCATCATCCACTGAGCCATAGCCATGGAATCTTCATTTACCGGAAGTCCCGCACGGGAGATTACCTGTTCCACCTGTGCCTTTAATTGGCCGTCCATGGCAGTCCCTGCGGCGTTTTGCCCAGCTTGCTGCGGCATATGGCTGCCATAATAGCCGCCCGCTGGCTGTGCCGCTGCATATGGCACGGAACTGCTGCCAGTTGCTGCCTGGGGGGATGGCGCCGAACTGCTATGCTGCGCTTTATAAAGGTTTTCCACTGTTGGGGGAAGTTCCTGCCCCAGCAAATATTTGATGGCTTCTTCCGAACAGCCTGTAAGGCTTGCTGCCTGCCGTATGGCTTCTTCACAGCCCGATATATTTTCTTCCGTCAAGGGAAGGTCTGCTTCCCTGATTGCTGACTCTAACTGCTTAGCATAACCTGTGCTCCCAACCAGCTTTTCTAACTGCTCCCCACTCAATTCATCCCCAAACACGCTAATATCTACCCCGGCTTTTGCCAATTCAGCCTTTATCTTATCTACCACCGTGACAATAGTTTCCACATCTGTGCCGTTCACGGAAAACCCTTCCCCGTCCATCTGCTGGCAGTCTTTTCCAGACATGGTGTTAGAAACCATTTCTATTTGCCGCTGGGTATGCTGTGCCTTGGCATTTTCCGCATCCTGCTGTATTTTTCCAATCTGGGAGTCCCCTGCCCGGTGGGGGGCGTCCACCATGGTCTGCTGCACGCCCTGCGTCCTTGCTGCGGCTTTTTCTGCCTGCGCCGCCTGTTCCTCCTGGGCTTTTGCTGAGGCAGTACCCTTGGTTTCCACTTTATTTGCCTTGGTAATTTCAGGCAAATTGCTGTTTTCTACTCTAATATTCATTTCCTTCGCCCCTTTAAAAGCTGCTGGGAAAGAAGATTATGGCATACGCCAAACCCGCTAAATACAAGGCTTTTTCCCCGACAGCCCCTGAATTCCTGCC
>Ga0224483_100422_pt1 | contig 13184 bp, 10 predicted proteins | sample hydfratestSal1_FD_181453 | JGI IMG/M metagenome (GOLD analysis project Ga0224483, IMG submission 181453) | Metatranscriptome of mouse feces microbial communities from Columbus University, Ohio, United States - Sal1 (Metagenome Metatranscriptome) ... | reverse complement strand
CCCATGAAAAAGGCAACTGTATATTTTACAAAAGAGATCACCCCGGAAAGTCTCGTAAAGATCTATGAAGCCCTGGGCAGAGAGCTCCATGGAAAGGTCGCCGTCAAGATCTCCACCGGCGAACCAGGCGGACACAACTTCCTGCAGCCCGCCCTGATCGCCCCCCTGGTAAAAAAGCTGGACGGGACCATCGTGGAATGCAACACAGCCTACGAAGGACGCCGCAACACCAGCGAAGCCCATTGGCAGACTTTCCGTGACCATGGCTTCGCCGCCATCGCTCCCTGTGACTTGATGGACGAAGAAGGTGAACTGATCCTGCCTGTCCGGAACGGCCGCCAGCTGACAGAGAACTATGTGGGCAGCCACCTGGCCAACTACGATTCCATGCTGGTACTGTCCCATTTCAAGGGCCATGCCATGGGCGGGTTCGGCGGAGCGCTGAAGAACGTGGCCATCGGCGTCGCTTCCTCCTATGGAAAAGGGATCATCCACTGCAACGGAAAACCCTGCGAAAAACTCGAGGACATGTTCGCAGCCGACCACGACTCTTTCCTGGAATCCATGGCTGACGCGGACAGTGCCGTCATCGATTACCTCGGCAACAGGAACATGCTGTACATCAACGTGGCAAACCGCCTCTCCATAGACTGTGACTGTGATGCAAACCCCCACGACCCGGAGATGGCCGATATCGGGATCTTCGCATCCCTCGACCCCGTAGCCGTAGACCAGGCATGCGTGGACGCAGTATACGCCTCCCCCGACCCGGGCAAAGCCGCGCTCATCGAGCGTATGGAATCCTTAAACGGCATCCATACCGTAGAAGCCGCCGCCGCACTGGGCCTGGGCAGCCGTGAATATGAAACTGTAGACTTGGACCTGGCATAGATCATATCCAAGTGCACAAGGCGGCTCCCCGCAAAAGGAGTCGCCTTGCCGTCTGTCCAAAAACCCTCAGAAAAAAAGAAAGGCTGACAAATGATCATCGACATACACACACATATCTTCCCCGACGAAGTGGCAAAAAAAGCGATCCCGAAACTCTCCGCCACCATCAACCTCCCTCCCAGCATGGACGGCACAGCCGACGGCCTGATGGATTCCGCAGCACGCGCAGGCGTCGACATCAGCGTGATCCTGCCCGTGGTCACCAACATAAAACAGTTTGACTCCATCATCCGCTTCGCCAATGCCGTCAACGAACGGGACTACCCCACAGGCGGGCCGCGGCTCCTCTCCATCGCCGGGATCCACCCGGACATGCCAGACTATAAGGAAAAACTGACCCAGATCCACGCGATGGGTTTCAAAGGGATCAAACTGCACCCGGATTACCAGGGCGTATCCTTCGACGACATCCGCTATATGCGCATCCTGGACAGAGCTTCCGAGCTTGGATTATTTACCCTCACCCATGCCGGGTACGATCCCGCCTGCCCGGATCAGACGCACTGCACCGCTGCGCACGTCCGCCGGGTGCTAAAAGAAGTCGCGCCCCGGAAACTGATCCTGGCCCATATGGGCAGCAATGAATTTTATGACAGCTCGGAAGAACTGCTGGTCGGACAGGACGTATATTTTGACACGGCCTACTCCATCTGCCACATGCACAAAGACCAGCTCACCCGGATGATCAAAGACCATGGCGCCCACCGGATCCTCTTCGGCTCCGACACTCCCTGGGCGGATCAGGAAGAAGCCGTCTCCATCCTCCGCTCCCTGCCCCTCACGCCAGAAGAACAGGAGCAGATCCTTTGGAAAAACGCGGCCGCACTGTTAAATATCTGAAAAACGCAGAAAAAAGATCCCCCTGTTTTTACACAAGGGGATCTTTGTATCTGTTCTTTTTCTGTCATTCCCACTGCATCCATATCTTCCACCACCTTTTTGACCTCAGGATCATGTTGTCCTTGATAATTTTGCAGATCACGGATATAATCAAAAGAGATTTGGAGGTATATTTCTATGATTTCAACAAAAGCACGTTACGCGCTGCGCGTAATGATCAGCCTTGCACAATACCAGGAGAACGGATATGTTCCACTAAAAGACATCGCCAAACAGCAGGAGATCTCCGAGAAATACCTGGAGATCATCCTGAAAACTCTCGTCAAAGGAAAACTCTTAAAAGGACTCCGCGGCAAAGGCGGCGGCTATATGCTGACCCGGCCGCCAGAGCGATATACCGTGGGGGAGATTATAGAATTGGCAGAAGGGCCGCTCGCACCGGTCGCCTGTCTGCTGCCGGATGCGGAAAGCTGCCCTCGGATAGAAAAATGTACAACGCTGCCGCTGTGGAAAAAATATGATGCGCTCATCCACGATTTTTTTTATGGTATAACACTCGACGATCTGGTGAAGGGGCGTTTTTGACACCTTCTAATCTTTTTCCGGCAGAGCCGTCTTCTTCCGCACAGACACCGTCTCGTCATAACAGGAGAAGATCTCCTCCACCTTTCCTTTATCAAACACCGGCGTGAGCAGGCTCACCACCGGCACGACCGCCAGCCCCGCGATCATCGCCACAGCCCCCGCGTTGATCGGAGACTGGATAAAATGCAGGAACATATTCAGCACCGTGATCCCCACGCCGCAGATAAAGCTGGCCCACACAGCCGGACGGGTCACCCGTTTCCAGCAGAGCCCGTACAAAAACGGCGCCAAAAACGCTCCGGCCAGAGCGCCCCAGGAGATCCCCATCAGCTGAGCAATGAACGTGGGCGGATCTAAGGCCAGGACCACAGAGATCGCGATGAAGAACACGATCAGCACACGCATCACCAAAAGCTGGAGCTTATCGCTCATGTCTTTCACGATATTCCCCTTGATAAAATCCAGCGTCAGCGTGGAACTCGACGTGAGCACCAGAGAAGACAGCGTGGACATAGACGCGGACAGGACTAAGATGATCACGATCCCGATCAGGATATCCGGCAGTCTGGACAACATGGACGGGATGATCGCATCGTACACGATCGCGCCGTCCGCCCCGTAGATCGATGCATCCTCAAACAGCCGTCCAAAACCGCCCAGGAAATAACATCCCCCCGAGATGACCAGGGCAAAGAACGTGGAGATCACCGTCCCCGCCGTCACTGCTTTCTCATCCTTGATCGTATAGAACTTGTGCACCATCTGCGGCAGCCCCCAGGTCCCCAGGGAAGTCAGGATCACCACGCCCAGCAGATTCAACGGATCCGGTCCAAAAAAGGATGTAAACGCCCCCGGCTGCCCCGCCGTCACCGGCACATCGCTCTCCAGCTGGGCCAATTTTCCCACAGCCTCCATGAAGCCACCCTGTCCATTCAGCACCGCTCCGATCACGGCCACGATACCGCCCAGCATGACGATCCCCTGGATGAAATCATTGATCGCCGTCGCCATATAACCGCCCAGGATCACATAGATCCCAGTCAGCGCCGCCATCAAGATCACACAGACCGTATACGGGATGTCAAAAGACATGCCAAACAAGCGGGACAGACCGTTATACAGCGATGCCGTATAGGGGATCAAAAACACGAAAGCGATGGCGGAGGCAGCGATGCGCAGCGCATTGCTGTCAAAACGTTTTCCAAAGAAATCCGGCATGGTGGCCGCCCTCAGATGGTTCGTCATGACCCGGGTCCTTCGTCCTAAGATCACCCAGGCCAGCAGGCTTCCGATCAGCGCGTTCCCAATCCCGATCCACGTGGAGGCCAGTCCGTATTTCCACCCGAACTGCCCCGCATACCCCACAAACACCACCGCCGAAAAATATGAAGTCCCATAGGCAAACGCCGTCAGCCACGGACCGACGGAACGCCCGCCCAGGACAAAATCATTCACGCTCCCTGCGTGCCTCCTGGAATAGATGCCCACGCCCACCATCACCACAAAAAAGATGGCCAGCAGTATGACCTTAACACCCATCGCTCTTCCTCCCTCGTTCTTCCCTCAGATCATATCCCGATCATCCCTGATCCTGGATATATTTCTTTATCTTTGATGTATTGTCGTACTTATACACAGTCTCCCCGTTCCCGACCACCAGGGTGGGAGCCTGCTTGATGCCAAATCTGCGCACCAACTCCGGATTCTCCTCCGCATCGATCACCTCCACATCCACCTTCCCATCTGCCAGCATGGCCTTCGCCGCCTTACAATTTGGACAGGTGCTGGTTGTGAACAGATACCGAGCGCTGGCCACCGGTCGGATATCCACATCATCCCCCGTGATCGTGACCACATGGCTGCTCATCTTTTTTCCATGCATGTATTTCATATCATAGAGCTTTCGGTTTTTATACTCCTGGCTCTTCCCGTCGTTCCAGTTCTGCACCGGACGGTAATAGCCGGTGATACGGCTGTAGACTTCCGCAGGCGCACCACAGGTAGGACAGGTGAAATGTTCCCCCGTGATATAGCCATGTTTTGCGCACACAGAATAGGTGGGCGAGATCGTATAATACGGGAGCTGATAGTTTTCCGCGATCTTGCGCACCAGAGAGGCCGCCGCCCTCCAATCCGGGAGTTTCTCCCCGATAAAGCCGTGGAACACCGTCCCGGATGTATACAGGGTCTGCAGCTCATCCTGGATATCCAGGGCCTCGAAGATATCCTCCGTATAGCCCACAGGCAGGTGGGAACTGTTTGTATAATAAGGCGTATCCCCCTCTTCCCCGGCCGTTTTGATATCCGGCCACTGCGCCCGGTCATGTTTCGCCAGACGGTAAGCCGCCGATTCCGCCGGCGTGGCCTCCAGGTTGAAGAGCTCCCCATACTGCTCCTGGTAATCCGACAATCTCTCCCGCATATGGTTTAACACGTCTTTTGTAAATGTCTGGGTCTTGGCATCCGTCATACTGCCGCCCAGCCAGCAGGCGTTCAAGCCCACCTCACTCATGCCCACCAGACCGATCGTGGAGAAATGGTTGTCAAAATCCCCCAGATACCGCTTCGTATAGGGATACAACCCTTCGTTCAAGAGCTTCGTGACCACCTCACGCTTGATATGCAGCGAACGGGCTGACAGATCCATGATCTTATCCAGGCGATGGTAAAATTCTTCCGGCGACTTGGATAAGTAAGCGATCCTGGGCATATTGACCGTCACCACCCCGATCGAACCTGTGCTCTCCCCGGAGCCAAAGAACCCGCCCGTCTTCTTGCGCAGTTCCCTGAGGTCCAGACGCAGTCTGCAGCACATACTGCGGATATCGCTGGGTTTCATATCGCTGTTGATATAATTTGAAAAATAGGGAGTGCCGTACTTGGAGGTCATCTCAAAGAGCAGGCGGTTGTTCTCCGTATCGGACCAGTCAAACTCCTTCGTGATAGAATATGTAGGGATCGGATACTGGAATCCCCGGCCGTCTGCGTCCCCCTCCACCATGGTCTCGATGAACGCCTTATTGATCATATCCATCTCTTTTTTACAATCCTTGTAACAGAAATCCATTTCCTTCCCGCCCACGATCGCCGGCAGTTCCGCCAGGTCGTCCGGGACCGTCCAGTCCAGGGTGATGTTGGAAAAAGGCGCCTGAGTCCCCCACCGGCTGGGCGTATTGACCCCATAGATGAAAGATTCTATACACTTTTTCACCTCTTCATAGGAAAGGTTGTCCGTTTTCACAAAAGGAGCCAGATAGGTATCAAAGGACGAAAACGCCTGTGCCCCCGCCCACTCATTCTGCATGATCCCCAAGAAATTCACCATCTGGTTACACAGCACACTCAGATGCTTGGCCGGGGAGGATGTGATCTTGCCGCGGATGCCCCCCAAACCCTCCTGGATCAGCTGTTTCAACGACCAGCCCGCACAATATCCGGTCAGCATGGCCAGGTCATGGATATGGATGTCCGCGTCCCGATGGGCCTGTGAGATCTCCGGGTCGTACACTTCTGAGAGCCAGTAGTTGGCCGTCACTGCCCCGGAATTGTTCAAGATCAGTCCGCCTACAGAGTACGTGACTGTGGAATTCTCCTTCACACGCCAGTCCTCCACCTTCACATAGCTGTCCACGATCTCCTTGTAATCCAGGATCGTAGACTTCATATTGCGGACTTTCTCCCGCTGCTTCCTGTACAGGATATACGCTTTCGCCACATCCGCATAACCGGTCTGGATCAGCACATTTTCCACACTGTCCTGGATGTCCTCCACCGTGATCTGCCCGTCTTTGATCTTATCCTGGAAATCCGCCGTCACCCGCAGTCCCAAAAGCCCCAGGATATCGTCTCCATACTGTTTTTCCTTTGCCTCAAAAGCCTTCCTGATCGCCTCGTTGATCTTGTCCAGCTGAAAGCCTACGATCTGGCCGTCCCGTTTGATCACTTGAAACATAAAAATGCCTCCTTGTCTCTCTTCTCATGTTCCCGTCTGTTACAGCACATGAGATCATTGTAACAGGATCTGCCAGAGCCGTCAAGCCTTTGCCACAATATCTTGTGCCCGCTCCGCACAAGCGGGACAATATCGTGTATCCCGCTTATTCAGCGGTTCTGCAGGAAATCCGACTCCCTTTTGGCGTCCACATCATCGGGGTAGTGGCTCAGATATTCCGAGATCTTACTCTTGGCCGTGGCAAAATCCCGTTTATATTCATAGGCCACGACCTCGTTATATAAAAGCTCCTGTACGTCCTCCCCTCCAGCCGCTTCCAGGCCTTTGGCGATGTTCTCCAGCGCTCCGTCCGGATTTCCCTCCGCCAGATCGCACAGAGCCAGTCCGTTGTATGCGCCCGCGCCGTTTCCGCCCTCCTGGGCGTACTCCTGATACATGGCCCGGGCACTGGCGGGATCTTGCTGCTCCAGATAGACTCTTCCCAGGAAGAGCCGGGCATCGTCCTCCCCCTCCTCCGCCGCTTTTAATAGCTCCGACTGAGCGTTGGCGGCATCACCCATAAAATAATAGATCCGCCCTCTCTGGTAATAGTCTGCGCCGTTGGCAGGTGTTAAGCTCAACGCTTTAGAGAGATAGGCTTTCCCGTCCGCATCCATGTCCTTCTCTCCGTATGCCTGATAGATATCCATGAACATATCATAACTGGGATCTTCCTGGGCCGCCATGTCAAAATTGCTCTTGGCGGCATCGTACTGATCCAGCTGCAGTCCGATCCGCCCGATCATGTAATAGCAGCTGGCATCAGCCCCGAACTCTTTGATCTTCTCACAGCTGGCCAGGGCAGCCTCCATCCGGCCATCCTCGTACTCGGCCACGGCTTTATAAGACAGTACATCCTTCTGGAAATTTTTGTTATCCTCGCCCTCCAGGGCCTCCTCGAAGGAGCTGATCGCCTGGTCAAGATCTCCCAGTTTGAGCCATGCGATCCCGATCCCCCGCTGAGAGTCGGCCACCTTCACCTCGCGGATCACCGACTCCTGAAAATCCTTCATCGCTTCTTTATAGTTCCCCTGGCGCAATGCCTCACAGCCCTGTTGGTATGCATTCTGTTTTTTTGAGCCGCAGGCTGTCAGGGCGGATAGGACACTTATGGTCATCGCTGCCAGCCAGATCTTCTTCATTTTCATGTGTTTACTCGACCGCCAATCCTTCACTTTTTAATACCTGCACCACTTGTTCCACATATTTTTTACACTCTTCCTGGCTGGACGCTTCCACCATCACACGGATCAGCGGTTCCGTCCCGCTCTCGCGGACCAGGATCCGGCCCTCGTCACCCAACGCTTTTTCCACCTGCGCCACGGCTTCCTGTACCTTCGGGTTCTCCCGGGCTGTCCTCTTATCCGATACACGGACATTCTGCAGGATCTGTGGGTAGATCTTCACCTCATCCGCCAGGTCTTTTAGAGATGCCTTCTTCTCCATCAAAGCTTCCATCACCATCAAAGAAGTGAGGATCCCGTCACCGGTGGACGCATGGCGGCTGAAGATGATGTGGCCGGACTGCTCGCCGCCCAGACTGTGGCCATTGGCCATCATATTTTCACACACATATTTATCCCCCACAGCCGTCTTCTCATAGGCGATCCCTTCCCTCTCCAGAGCTTTATAGAGACCTAAGTTGGACATGACCGTAGTCACGATGGTGTCGTTTGCCAGCTTCCCCTGTTCTCTCAGATATTTTCCGCAGACATAGAGGATCTTGTCACCGTCCACTACATTTCCCAGATGGTCCACCGCGATGCACCGGTCCGCGTCCCCGTCGTAGGCAAATCCCACATCCAGCTTGTGTTCCCGCACAAACGCCTGGAGCGCCTCGATGTGGGTGGAGCCGCAGTCCGTGTTGATATTGGTCCCGTCCGGCTCATTGTTGATCACATAGGTCTTGGCCCGCAGGGCGTCGAACACGCTCTTTGCGATGGACGAGGCGCTGCCGTTGGAACAGTCCAGGCCCACTTTCACATTTTTAAAAGAATGGGCCGGTATGGACATCAGATAGCCGATATAACGGTTCCGCCCCGCCGCAAAATCCACCGTGCGGCCGATATCTGCCCCTGTAGCCAGGGGGATCTCGGGGTGTTCCCCATCTATATACTGCTCGATCTGTTCCTCCACAGCCGCCTCGATCTTCTGCCCCATGCCATTGATGATCTTGATCCCGTTGTCATAGAATGGATTGTGGCTGGCCGAGATCATGATCCCGCAGTCAAAGTCCTCCGTGCGCACCACATAAGAGACACTGGGCGTGGTGGTCACATGGAGCAAAAACGCATCCGCCCCGGAAGCCGTGATCCCCGCCGCCAGCGCGTACTCGAACATATAGCTGCTCCTCCTGGTGTCCTTTCCGATGGCGATCTGCGCCTTTTTGCCTTTGCCGTAGTACCATCCCAGGAAACGTCCCACACGGAATGCATGTTCGGCAGTCAGGACCACATTCGCCTCCCCGCGGAAACCGTCCGTACCAAAATATTTTCCCATCGTACCGCTCCTTTCCTACAATGATCTTCTACAATTTCTCCGGATAGACCCCTCGGCGGATCAGATCCGCGAAAGCCTCCCGGACTGCGTATTTATCCTCCTGGTAGGTGACCCCGAACCAGGTATCCTCCGTCTTTAACACAGACACCCGCGCCTTGCGGCTGCTGACCAGACCGTCCACGATATCCGGCAGCAGATACTCTTTTTTTAAGTCCTCCGGGCCGCATTTTGACAAAAAATCCTGGAAGCCTGTTCCCAATATTTCCATGAACGCCGGCGTCAGCCCCCACATGTTCATGGAGACCAGCGCCTGGGGATCCAGCTCTCTCTCCGACCCGTCCGGCAAGATCGCACTGGCTCCCTTTGGCGTTTTCTTTATATTCCGGGTCTCATCCACACCCAGCAGGCTGCCCGCCTCATCCACTGAACAGATCCCACGGGTCACCGTCCCGTATTCGCTCAGGGTATTGCCCAGGATAAAACCGGCCATACATATATCCAGATCTGCTGATGATCCTCTCTCACTTACAAGATATTCATGCACTTTCACAAATGCTTCTTTTCCATAATAATCATCTGCATTAATCACCACAAAGGGCTCATCCAGCAGATCGCGGGCTGCCAGTACCGCCTGGCCCGTCCCCCAGGGTTTCGTCCGCTCGGGCGGGCAGGAATATCCCGCCGGCAGATCGTCCAGCTCCTGGAACGCATAGCCCACCTCGGCCAGCTTCTCGATCCGGCTTCCGATCACCGCCTTGAAATCCTCTTCCAGATCCTTGCGTATGATAAAGACGATCTTGTTAAATCCTGCCTGGAGAGCATCGTAGATGGAATAATCCATGATGATCTCCCCGTTTGGGCCTACCGGCTCCAACTGCTTGATCCCCTTTCCAAACCGGCTGCCAATGCCCGCCGCCATAATGACCAGCGATGTTTTTTTCATCTCAATACCGCTCCTTTCTCTATGATCCTATGGTATATCCGCAGAGTCCTTCTCTGCCGTTGAAAGATAAATGCCTCATTCAGACTGCCTCATTCAGCCGGCTCAGCCGCAGGGCCTGGTCCGCCGCCGTCAGACTGTCAATGACCTCCTCCAGGTCGCCGCCCAAGATGGACTCCAGCCGATGCAGTGTCAGTTTGATCCTGTGATCCGTGACCCGTCCCTGGGGAAAATTATAGGTGCGGATCTTCTCTGAACGGTCCCCGGTCCCCACCTGGCTCCTCCTGGCCTCGGCCTCCGCGTCATGCTGCTTCTCCAGTTCCATCTCGTACAGCCTGGAGCGCAGGACTTTTAAAGCCTTCTCCTTATTTTTCAACTGGGATTTTTCATCCTGGCAGGAGATCACGATCCCTGTGGGGATATGGGTGAGCCGCACGGCGGAATCCGTGGTATTGACGCACTGTCCCCCGTTGCCCGACGCGCGGAACACGTCGAATTTACAGTCGTTCATGTCCAACTGGAAATCGATCTCCTCCGCCTCCGCCATGATCGCCACCGTGATCGTGGACGTATGGATCCGGCCGCCGGACTCGGTCTCCGGCACACGCTGTACCCGATGGACGCCGCTCTCATATTTCAGCCTGGAATATGCGCCGCTGCCGTTGATCATGAAGATGACTTCCTTGAAGCCTCCGATCCCATTTTCGTTCAAGCTGAGCATCTCGGTCTTCCAACGCTTCGTCTCCGCGTATTTTACATACATCCGGTAGATATCCGCGGCAAACAGCGCGGCCTCATCACCACCGGCCCCGGCGCGGATCTCCACGATCACGTTTTTGTTGTCGTTGGGATCTTTGGGCAGGAGGAGGATCTTCAGCTGTTTCTCCAGCTCCGCCATATCTTTCTTGGATGCCGCCAGTTCTTCTTTTAGCATCTCCCGCATCTCTTCATCAGACTCTTCCTCCAGCATGGACAGGCTGTCCGCCTCGGTCTGTCTGCAGTCTTTATATTTTTGGTAGGTGTCCACGATGGGCTGCAGGTCGCTCTGCTCTTTCATCAGCCTCTGAAAGCGTCCCTGATCGTTCGCCACATCCGGTTCCCCCAGCTCTCCTAAGATCTCCTCAAAACGGATCAACAGATTTTCTAATTTATCAAACATGCTTTCCTCCTTCACATGGACTATATCCCAAAACGACCCGATCTAGGCCCGCCAGATCCTTGACCACCTGCACATCCCGGTATCCCTGCTCCTGCATATGGGTCCGTATCCATCCGCCCTGGTCCGCCCCGATCTCCATGAGCAGCACGCCTCCCGGCAGCAGATATCCCAGACTCTCCCGGATCAGTCTCCGATAAAGATCCAGTCCGTCCGCACCACCATCCAGAGCCAAGTGCGGATCATGGTCCCGGACCTCTTCCATCAGGGCCTGGATCTCTCCTGTCGGTATATACGGCGGGTTGGAGACGATCATCGCAAACCGGCCCTCCACCGCCGCAAAAAGATCGCTCTGGATAAATCCAGCCGAGATCTTCAGGCGGCGGCTGTTCTCCCGTGCCACCTGGAGCGCCTCCTTGGAGATATCCACACCGACCCCTTCGGCTTTCGGACATCGATCGAGCAGGCTCAATACGATGCAGCCGCTCCCGGTACACATATCCAGCACACGGTCGCCGCCTTTCAGACGTTTTCTTGCCTCCTCCACCAGGACTTCTGTGTCCTGTCTGGGGATCAGCACAGAAGCATCGACAACAAACCGCAGTCCCATGAACCACGCGTATCCCAGGATATGCTGCAATGGTTCCCGCCTGCCCCGCCGCAGGAGAAGATCCCTGTATCGTCCCAGAAGATCTTCCCCTTCAGACGTCTCTATCCGATCGATCGGCTCATCCCTGTGAGCATAATAATAGGAACGGTCCACCCGCCAGACCTCTTCCAGCAGATACCAGGCATCCAGTTCCGGTTCCGGAACGCCTTTTTTTTCCAAATGATCCCTTCCCCGTTCCCAGACCTCTTGCAGGGTCAGACTCTCTCTCTTTCTCATACGGAAGCCTCTTTTCGGAGCGCATCCGCCCCGTCCACTCCCTGCTGGTCCTCCCGATCCTCTCCAGACACGGATATATCCTCCTCCCCGGCCAGATAGGCGCGCCAGTCGAACACTGCCTCCACGGCGCGGATAGCCACCTCCGCCATATCTGGCTGGGGTTCCCGTGTGGTCAGCTTCTGCAGGGCCAGTCCAGGCTTGCTCAGCAGACTGATCAGCCCTTCGTCGCTGCTCCCCGCCCAACGGATGAACTCATAGGAGATCCCCGCGATCAACGGCAGCAGCACGATCCGCAGCAGCACCTGCATCCATTTCGCCTCGATGGGCAAAAGCGTGATCCCAAAATGGATGATCACGCTGACCACCATCACGAACAGGAGAAAGCTGGTCCCGCATCTTTTATGCTGCCGGGAGCTCTTCATCACATTTTCCACATTCAGCTCCCATCCGTTCTCCACACAGTTGATGCACTTGTGCTCCGCCCCGTGGTACATGAACACCCGCTGGATATCCTTCATGCGGGAGATCAGGACCAGATAGGCCATGAAGATCAAGATCCGCACCGCAGCCTCCGCCGCCGCAAAAGCCATGTCCGACTTGGTAACGAGCCGCACCGCCTGGGCCGCCCAGTAGGGCAGCACCATGAACAGACCCACAGAGAGGATCAGTGAGATAAAGACTGTCCCGTACATGAAGATGCTCTCCATACGCTGTTCCTTTTTCTCCCGGGCTTGTTCTTCCTCCTTGGAGCGCGCCTGTTTCTCCGGCTTTCCTCCCTCCTCTTCCTCATCTTCATAAAAAGAAGCCGAGTACATCAGACACTTGGTCCCCACCACCAGGGAATCCACAAAACTGACCACGCCGCGCAGCAGCGGCCATTTCATCCACGCATGCTTCCCAAAGACGCTCCTGTAATCCTCGATCTTGACCTCGATCTCTCCATCCGGCTTGCGCACACCCACGGAGTACACGTCCCCGTGACGCATCATGATCCCTTCCATCACGGCCTGCCCGCCGATATTCGATGACTTCATCATTCCCTCCAAACGAAAAATAGGGCGAGATTGTCCACCTCACCCTGTTCATTCCACTATATACACCTTTTACTGAATACCATATTTCTTATTAAATTTGTCGATGCGTCCGCGCGCCTGTGCAGCCTTCTGCTGTCCGGTATAGAACGGATGACATTTTGAACAGATCTCCACGTGGATGTCCTCCTTTGTGGAACCTGTGGTAAATGTATTGCCGCAGTTGCAGGTCACGGTCGCCTGATAGTATTCTGGATGGATGCCTTCTTTCATGATCTTCACCCCTATTCTGTTTCTTATATTTG
>Ga0224483_100420_pt1 | contig 13220 bp, 10 predicted proteins | sample hydfratestSal1_FD_181453 | JGI IMG/M metagenome (GOLD analysis project Ga0224483, IMG submission 181453) | Metatranscriptome of mouse feces microbial communities from Columbus University, Ohio, United States - Sal1 (Metagenome Metatranscriptome) ... | reverse complement strand
GTCGCTGCAAAATTATAAAAAAATCTAATAATAACCAAAAGTTAATAATGCCTCTACTCCCGATATCCTTACTCAAGCATCGCAAATCAATGCCTGTCAGGTTACTCCGGCTGAGATGAGGCTGTCGAAGTCCATTGTGTAATGTGACAGAATGGGGATATATGGGGGATTTTGAGTAAGTTTGCAGTGTTTTTTCATAGGTAAGAATCAAAAGATTTTTAAGAATGTTACTGATTCCAAGATTAACAGCCGTTGTGGGGCTTATGATGTTTTGCTCTATGGGCGCTATTGCTCAGGCGACATTGGATAAGGTTCCGCCAGAGGTTTCGATATCGCCCGATTCACCAGCTGAAGTTCCCGATTCACTTTATGAGAATTTGGGTGAGGTGGTGGTCACGCAGTCAAGGGGGATACGTAAGCTCTCTGGGGCTACCAACACGGATTTCATCTCAGCATCTGAGCTAAAGAGAGCGGCATGCTGCAATTTGGGCGAAAGCTTCACTACCAACCCATCGGTTGATGTCAATTATACTGATGCCGCCACAGGTGCCCGTCAAATCCGTCTGCTTGGTCTGTCCGGGTCATACGTGCAGATGCTTACGGAAAATATTCCTAATTTCCGCGGAGCGGCGGCTCCCTATGGTCTCGGCTACATTCCGGGTCCATGGATGCAGTCGATTCAGGTATCGAAAGGAGCCTCCTCGGTTAAGAACGGTTACGAGTCAATCACAGGGCAGATAAATGTGGAGATGAAGAAGCCACAGCTCGAGCCTTCACTCTCGGTTAATATGTATTATGACATGATGAATAAACTTGAGGCTAATGTGGATGGCAATCTTCATTTCGGCGACAAGTGGAGTGTGGGGTTGCTGACTCATGCCGAGAATGGATTTAATTCTCATGACGGAAATGATGACGGATTTATGGATATGCCACGTGTGCGTCAGGTCTCGCTGATGCCTCGTGTAGCTTATCTGGGTACAAATTATGTGTTTCAGGCTGCTGCAAAATTTATTGACGAGCGGCGTCTAAGCGGACAGGATGAACATCATCTGAAGCATCCTGCCGATGAGATGCCATTGTATAAGATACGGATTGATTCTCGCCGATGGGAGGCTTTCACCAAGAATGCTATTATGTTTGACCGTGATAATGACGGTAATGTGGCGCTGATACTCTCAGGTTCTTCCCACAGTCAGGATGCTGCTTATGGGCTTAAACTCTGCGATGTGGACCAGAAGGAGCTATATGCCTCGCTGATGTTTGAACGCAAATGGAATGGAATACATGCCCTGAGTACGGGACTATCGTACAATTATGACAATTACAGGTATCGTTACCGTTTTTCGCCAGTCGCCAACGGCTCACTTCTCCATAGCGGCGAGCATGAGGGGGTGACAGGTGGATACGCCCAATATACCCTCAATCTTGATGAAAAAATAGTGGCTATGGCCGGTATTCGATATGACTGGAGTAGTCTTTACGGCGGCATGGTGACACCAAGAATGCACTTGCGTTATAATCCTGTGACTGACCTGTCGTTTCATGCTTCGGCAGGCAAGGGCTACCGCTCGCCTCATCCGCTTGCTGAGTATTCATATCTTCTCGCTTCCTCACGTACCATAGAAATAAGCGAGAATCTGCACCGTGAAGCGGCATGGAATTTCGGGGTTGGAGGAAGCTGGACCGCTTATCCTGCTGAGAAGAAATTAGGGGTGTCAGCGGAATACTACTACACCACCTTTTCCAATCAGATGCTGCTTAACCTTGACCGAAATCCCCATGCTGCCTACATATATTCATCCAAAGGTGATTCCTATTCACATGCACTGCAAGTGGAGGTTACATTCGAGCCCGTGAAGGAGGTGAATCTGTCGGCTGCCTGGCGATTTACCGATGTTAAGGCTGATTATAGTGGTGATGGTCTGTCGCAGAAACCGCTTACTTCATGTCATAAGGGACTGTTTACCTTAGGATATTATCCGCAGATGGGATTATGGCAGTTTGATGTGTCATGTGCCGTCAACGGTTCGGGGCGTATGCCTACACCTTATAAATTGGGTGATGGTGATATGTCGTGGCGCTCGCGTTACAAGTCATTTGTGCAGCTGAATGCTCAAATCACTCGTAATTTCCGCCATTGGGCCATATATGTTGGTGGGGAGAATCTGACCAATTACCGTCAGCCATCGCCGATAATAGGTGCTGGTAATCCTTGGGGAGCTGACTTTGATGCCACAATGATATATGGACCGCTGCAAGGAGCTATGGTATATGTGGGATTCCGGTATAATATCACAAAATATATTTAACAATATAATTTAATAAAATAAGATGAAAAAACTATTTCAGTTACTTACCATTGTGATGATGATGGTTTGCTCTGTGTCTGTTGCATCGGCTAAGGACAAAAAAGGAAATGAGGTAGCGGTGTTTACTGTCGCTCCCAAAATGCACTGTCAGAATTGTGAAAACAAAATCAAATCTAACCTTCGCTTTGAGAAAGGAGTCAGCAATGTTACCACTAACCTTAAAGAGCAAGTGGTGACAGTGACCTACAATCCGGCCAAAACAGATAAGGAAAAGATAACAAAGGCATTCAAGAAGATAGGTTACACAGCTACCGAAGGTAAGAGCGGTAATTAATCAGACCATCGGACGTGACAGATGTTTTCGTTATGTCATGCCTGCACTGATTTTACTCAAAAAAAGTATCCCTGCCTTTTTGATTTAGGCAGGGATAATTTTTGTCTTATGATTATAGGAATGATGGTTATATTCCGATAGATACTCCGATATTTACGCAGCGAGGCAGGGTGGGACCATAGATGTAACCGGAGTCGCGTAAAGGTCCGCGGTCGAAGTCGCTCTGATAAGAGTTGAATATGTTGCTCACACCAGCCGATAAGTCGAGGTTCACACGGTCAAACAGATGGAAGGTATATGTAAATTTCAGCGAAGCATCGAAAAAAGATTCGGTTTTTACCGCTAGGTCCACATCGGTACCTGAACCGGCTATATGCTGCACAAGCATCGGACCGTTTGCTGTACCCGTAAGGGTGGCTTTGAGTGAATGGGTGATTTCCCAGTTGGCGGTCAGATAACCATATACGTCCGGGGTGCGGAACATTCTTTTTTCAGCCGGTACTTCGGGGTCATCGCTCCAGGTCTCAGCCTTCTTGTAACGGCTGCGCTGGATGGTTACACCTGCCTGCATGTCGAAATGATTTGAGAAGAACGCTTTTGCTTCAAGGTTTATACCCATGACCCGGGCACCGGAGCCGTTGTAACGCTCAAGCACTTCATTGCCGTTGGCATCCACACCATCGAGCTGACGTAATGCGAATACATCGCGCAGGTCTGTAAAAAATCCTTCAACCAGGAAATTGGTCTGCACATTGCCGAAGCGGTGATACATGTCGGCCGAAAGGCTGACACTCTGGGAGCTTTCCTGCTTTAACCCGGGGGCAAGTACAGTGACCACTCGCTCACCACCTACGATGGCTATGTGGAAATCCTCGTCGTAAGCTTGCGGAGAACGGAAGCCGGTAGAATAGGAAGCTCGGAAGTTGAAATTCTGAGAGGGATTGAAACGAACATTTACTCGTGGTGAGAAAATAGGGTTATGAATCATAGAATGCTTGTCAACGCGGGCACCCACTAAGAATCCCCACTTCTCATTGCGCCATTCATTCTGAAGATAGCCACTGTAGATGTTGACCTTCTGCAGAACGTCATGTTCGTAACCGATGGTGACATCATGAAGACGGTTGAACGAATACTCCACGCCTGCCACTAATTCAGATGGCATAAACAGGAAATGGTTGATGGGATGGGTCCACTGCGAACCTGCGGTTACCACAATGTCAGATGTGCGTCCGTAGGCGTTTGGGTCCATGTCGGAGCCGTAATAGCTCTGGCGCTTGGTGGCTTGTGTGGCAGCGAATACCGACAGATGGTCGCGGCGGTCACGGAACCAAAGGTCGTAACTTGCCTCGCCCGCATGTATATTGTGGTCAACCTGCTCTGCAATCATGGCGAGGTGTGCCGGTTGATTCAGCTGGTCACCACCACGACGGTATTCATGGGTGTTGTGATACTCAAATGTGAGCTTTGAATTATCAGTGGTACGCAGGAATGTGCGGGCGCCGAGTGTCTGGCTTTTGAGCTGAGCCACTTCAGTAAATCCGTCATCATTATGGTCATATCCATCGCGGTATCTGCTCTGACCGTAGATGAATATGCCGGCTTTATTATTATCAGTCACAACTGACGCATTGATGGTGGTATTGTTGTCGAAATCTCCCGACGGTCCGATGGAAGTGAGGGTGTGGGAGAGACGTGCGGAATTAGTAAGCGGGTCCTTGGTGATTATATTGATGGTTCCGCCTACGGCTGAGGAGCCGAATAGAGCCGAGCCACCTCCTCGCATCACTTCAACACGGTCAATCATGTTGGCAGGAATTTGCTCAAGTCCGTATACACCTGTCAGGGCAGAGAATACAGGACGTGAGTTCATGAGAATCTGAGAGTAGTGACCGTCGAGACCATTTATACGTACTTGAGTGAATCCGCAGTTCTGACAGTCGTTTTCCACTCTTACTCCCGGTTGGAAGTCAAGACCGTCAGCAAGTGAACAGGCTCCAACATTGAGGAAAGTTTTGCCGGACACCACATTTACCAATGAAGGACTTTCACGGCGACGTGTTTCGGTCTTCGATGATGTCACTACCACCTGGTCAAGCATGAAGGCATCGGTGGATATCTCGAAGTTTAGTTCTACAGTTTGATTGGAGGCAACCTTGGTGGATTTTTTCTGAGGTGTGTAGCCGATGAATGATACCTCCAAGGTATATTCACCGGGGGTAAGGTCGCGGAATACGTAATGACCGGAACCGTCGGTCATGGTGGCAAAGTTTGTCCCGATAATTTTTACAACGCAACCAGGGATATGGTCGCCATTCTCTGCATCAATTACATGCCCGCCGATATTGGCGTCGGAAACAGCTGAAGGATTGGCACTTGCAGAGAGAATAGAGATGAACAGTGAGATAATTAGAGTAAGTAAATTTCGCATTATTATACTAATCATTAAAATCAGAGCGCGAAATTACATCTATTAATAAATTTTTGCAATACCTAAAATTGATGATTTATAGGACATTTTGCAAGGAAAAGACTCCTGAAACCATTCTCTGTTGTTGTGATTTTGGTTTCGGGAGCCTTTTCTGATTCTTATTATAGCTAATGAGGGGCTTTGTGCGCCATTGTAGACGGTGCGGTAGCGCACTCCTCTAAATTAGGTAGGCGTCTACTTAGATGCGCTCGAGCACGGTAGCCACAAGGTCGCGGACAGCTGTCTTGTAGTTGGGGTTTGCCTCGGTGTTCATTCGGTTGGCAATGATGGAGCAAACGGTCATGGCACGGTGACCCATAAGACGTCCCAGACCTTGCAAAGGCGCGGATTCCATCTCATAGTTAGTGACCTTGCGTCCGTTGAAGCTGAACTCCTCGATGCGGCGGTTGAGGTCGGGATTAGAGAGCGGGAGGCGGAGCTCACGCCCCTGCGGACCGTAGAAACCGACAGCCGAAATGGTATTGCCGCGCACCATATCGTCTCTGCCTATCTGTTCCACAAGTTCTTCGTCGGCATTGACAACGTAAGGTTTTGCCCAAAGTGGATTCCAACCTACCGATTCGCAGAAAGCATGTTCAAACTCAAGGTCGGCTACCTCATTACGTCCGGCATAGTAGTTGAGCACACCGTCAAAGCCAAGAGACTTCTCTGCTATCACTGGAGTGCCGAGTTTCAGCTCCGGCTGCAAGGCTCCTGAGGTGCCTATGCGCACCATGGTGAGACGACGTTTGGTATCCTTTACCTCACGGGTCTTGAAGTCAATATTGGCAAGAGCATCGAGCTCGTTGATTACAATATCGATGTTATCAGGACCGATACCGTGCGACAGACACATGATGGGTTTTCCCTGATATGTGCCGCCGATGGTGTGAAATTCTCGGGATTGCACCTCAAAGTCGGTGGTGTCGAAAAATGATGCAACCATATTGACGCGTGCAGGGTCTCCGACGAGTATTATGCGGTCGCAAAGCTGCTCCGGAAGTAGATGGAGATGGAACACAGAGCCGTCAGGGTTTATGATAAGCTCGGAAGCTCCTATTATTTTCTTATCCATAGGCATTGAGTTATAAGAGTTTTGTATGATATAAAAGAATTTAACTGTATGAAATATATTAATTAAATATAGTGTGGACGGTGTCACCGTTTACGATAGCGACCGCCCGGTATATGGACTATAAGAGAGCGGAACTCCATGTCTATGAGAAGAGCCATGAGGCGTGCTACGGGTATGTCTATGCGCGCTGTGAGGTCGTTAATCACCACGTCGCCTTTCTGGGTCATTACCTCGAGTATGGCTTCCTCTTCGGGAGTAAGTGTGACGAACAGTTCTTTCTGTTCACCCTCGGTTTCCTTGGTTTTCCATCCCATCATGGCTATAAGGTCGTCGGCACTGCTGAGCAGTGAGGCAATGTTGGATGAGATTAGGGCGTTGCACCCAAGGGAATATTTATCGGAGATGCGTCCCGGGAGTGCCATCACCTCGCGGTTGTAACCTGAAGCTAATCTTGCAGTGACCAGAGCACCTCCCCGTGAGCCTGATTCCGCCACCACGAGGCAATCGCATAGCCCTGCAACAATGCGGTTGCGGGCAAGGAAATTGCCACGGTGCACAGTATCAATAGAGCGATAGTCGGAAAGAAGCATACCTCCTGATTTTACAATCTCTACGGCTGTGGCGCGGTGAGGAGCTGGATAGATGGTGTTGAGTCCGTGTGCCAGTACAGCTACAGTAGGTATGCCATGCTTAAGTGCGGCTCTGTGGGCTGCTATGTCAATTCCATAGGCGAGACCGCTTACTATCACTAATTTGTCATCCAAACGTTCTGCGAGGTCGCTGATAAGCCTGTCTACAAAATCGTTGCCATAGACTGTGGCATGGCGCGTGCCTACAATAGAGATAAACCGTGCGTCGTTGAGGTCGCAGTTCCCTAATCCATAGAGCATCAGCGGAGCATCGGAGCATTCCAAAAGACGTTGGGGATAGAGAGGGTCGGAGAAATAGATAGAGGAAATAGAATTGGAGGTGACAAAAGCAGCTTCCCTGACTGCCTCATCAAGAGCTTTTGCGCGGAAACTGTCGGAAAAAATACGGCTTTTGAAACCCATGGCTGCCGACAGCTGTGATTCGGTAATTTCAAAGAAACGCTCTTCGGAACCGATACGGTCCAGAATGGCATTGGCGAGTTCGGGCGTTAAGCTCCGGATGGACGAGAACGCAATTTGATATGTGAGGTGGTCAGGAGGCATGAGGGATGTAGGGATGAGGGGTGGTCAGAGATATTTCTTGAATGCTTCGGCAAGAGTGTCGCCTCGTGACAACACTCCGTTTTCAAGGCATACGATGGTGACATCGGCCTTCACCACAGGCGCGCCGGTAGCTGCATTGAATATATGCTGCACGAATAGGAAACGTGCGCCATGGCGTTCCATGCGCAGCTTGGAAATCATTGTTTCTCCGAGAGTGAGTGATGATATGTACTCAATCTCGATTTTACGTACCACGGGGTCAAGACCGCTTTCGTGCATCTGGCGGAATGTGAATCCAGCTTCCTCACAGAAATCATGACGAGTGATTTCCAGATAGTGGAGGTAGTTGGCATTGTTTACTATACCTTGCGCATCGCATTCGTAGTCGCGCACTTTGATGGGCATTTCAAAGAAATAGTCCATGGGCGTAATAATGGTTATTTTGATTTAAGAGATGTTGTGTTGAAAATCTTAACAGTTATTTACTATTTACCTGAAACGCGTCAGGCATTATAGAGGTATCGCTTGATGGAACGTTTCGGTGTCTTTTCAAACTCATTGGCACGTAGCTGTATTTTGTCGATTCGTTCATAAGGTGCCACAATCTTGTTGAGGTCCACGCGAACCTGCTCCATAATCTCCGGGAGCTTTTCGTTGGATATGCCATCGCGGTCCATAGCTTCATAGTCTGGGTAGACCAGCGCATTCAGATGTTTCCCGCGCTCTACTATCAGGCTCTCGGAAACGTATGGCATATTGTTGAGTTTCGCTTCGATTTCCTCCGGGTAAATGTTCTGTCCGTTGGCACTGAGTATCATCGTCTTGTAACGACCCTTTATGAAGATTGTACCATCATCCGAACGTGTGCCCATGTCGCCGGTATGAAGCCAGCCTTCCGCATCGAGCACAGCTTCAGTGGCTTCCGGGTTCTTATAGTATCCTAACATTACATTTTCGCCACGCACGCAGATTTCACCAGGTATTGTGGTGCCATCAGTGCTGTTGGTTATCTTGCTCTCCATGATTCCGGGAAGAGTTCTGCCGGAGGAACCGAGAATAAATTTACGCCACGGAGTGTAGCTGATAAGCGGACCGCACTCGGTCATACCATAGCCCACGGTGAATGGAAATTTGATTCGGTGCAGGAATTCCTCCACTTCATGATTGAGCGGAGCGCCACCTACTATCACTTCCTCAAATTCTCCACCGAAAGCTTCTATAAGTTGTTGACGAATCTTACGGTATACCACTTTGTTGACTCCAGGTATTTTCAGCACCCGTCTTATAGATGGCTTATCGAGTATGGGGCGGAGTTTATTGCGATAGATTTTTTCAAGGATGAGGGGCACGCATATAATAAGGTTGGGGCGCACCTCAGAGAATGCTTTGAGGAGTAGTTTGGGGGTAGGTAGTTTGCCAAGAAGCGTGACATGGGTACCCACTGCAAGCGGCACGAGCATATCGAATGCGCAGCCGTAGGCATGGGCGAGCGGGAGGAACGAGAGAGCACGGGAGCCACGATAGTGGAGACGCGACTTTGCGCCGAAGCGCACATTGCCTCCGAGGTTTCTGAGAGTGAGCATCACACCTTTGGAAAATCCGGTAGTGCCTGATGTATAGTTGATTTCAGCGAGTGCACTTTCGTCGATGACAGGATAGTCTACATCCGAGGTTGTGAATCCGTGGGGATATTTGCGCCGCATCTTTTCTGGGAGACGGCTCAGGAATTTCTCTGCAATATGATTCTGCGCAGGATGCTCTGCAAGGACGGTGCGGTTTTCAAGTGAGAAAACGGCTTTGACAAGCGAGATTTTTTCAAATTCCATGCTGTCAAATATGGATTCGCTGATAAAAAGCAACCGGCTCTCTGAGTGGTTGATAATGTGCTGGGCGTCCTGTACATTGAAGTCATGGAGAACAGGAACTATCACAGCGCCATAGGTAATGGTAGCCATATATGTCACCACCCATGAGATTGAATTTTTTCCCATGAGTGCTATTTTGTCGCCACGTTTTACTCCGCATTCCTTGAAGAGGAGCTGTGTGGCTGCTATGCGTCGCGATAGGTCGGCGTAGGTCATTGTCTGACCGGAGCCAAATTCCGAAAGAGCAGGCAACTCCCAGTTCTGTCGGAAGCTTGATGCGAATATCTGAATTAGATTCTCGTTAGTCATAAGTCAAAATTTAAAACGCTGAAACGTTTGGGAACAGGAGGCGCTAAACCGACCTCTAACATATGTATATATAACATTGGCGCTCAACCTATTGTTTTTAGCTGTAGATGAAGCATGATGCGATATATAGGTATGTCTGGTAAGCAAGCTGTCGCATTCACCTACAAAGTAACTAAAAATCACCCAAATATCCTAAATTTGTGTCCAAAATTCCAACATAGGTGTGGAGAAGGACTTCCACGCTACAGGCACCTGAAAACAAAAAGTCCGGATAACCGTCGCTATGGGGCTATCCGGACTATATTGGTGTTATCGGTTAAGATTCTGAGCCAGATTTCTAGCTATCCTGACCGAGGAGTTCTGTTTAGTTGAGGTTCTTGCTCAAGTATTCCTTAAGAGGTTCGTTGGTGGGGTCAACTTCAAGGAGCTTTTCGAAGTAAGCGCGAGCCTGTTCCTTGTCACCCTGCTTGAGGTAATAGTTGGCGATGTTGTTGTATGCGCTCTTATAAGCGTCAACATACTTGGTCTTGTTTTCGGGATTCTCATCGTAAGCGGCAAGCATGTCCTGATAAGTCTGCACGAGGTCAGCAGTGATTTCGCTACCGTCGCGGACCATAAGAAGTGTGGCTTTGTTACGGTAGAGAGGACCCTTGTTGGCAGCGTCAGCTACAGCGATGTCAACATACTTGATACCATTGTTGGCAGCTTCGGCACGTTCGGGAGAACCTTCGGGAAGTGAAAGACCAAGGTTTTTGTAACGGTTTGAAAGAATGAAGTAGTCGTTGAGCGAAGCATCGCCGGCGTCAACGAACTGCTGCATGAGCTCTGCCGCCTTCTGGTAGTCCTGAAGGTCTGTGTACATTGAAGAGAGGTTGGCGAGAATCTGCTTGTTCTTTTCGGGATTGAGGTTGTAAGCAGCCATGTAAGCATCGATTGCCTCCTGAGGACGGTTGAGCTTGCCGAGGATGTCACCATGGGTGGTGTAGTCGGTAGCTGTGAACTTGGCATCCTTGTGAGAGAATAGTTTTGCTGCTGCTTCCTCTGCACCTGCGTAGTCCTCAAGGGCAGCCTTGTTGAGCATTACCATGCGCTGCATGTATTCATTGTTGGGGTCCTTGGCGAGTACCTGATTGGCAACGTCGAGTGACTCCTGATACTTCTTGCCGAAGTAGAGAAGACCTGAGTAACGCTGTTCATCACCCTGGAAGTGGTTGGGGTTCTGCATATACTTACCGTACTGTTCGGCAGCTTTGGTGAGCATGTTACCATCGTAGTACTTTTCAGCGAGCTCGCTCTGGGCAAGGGCAGAGGTAGGAAGTTTACCGTTAAGTTCCACGAGTTTGTCAATCGCAAACTGGGGGTTAACCTTGTTGTAGAGGTTAGAATATTTTACATAAGCCTCGGGGTTGATGTCGCCGGCTTCTTCATCATAGATGATTGCCTGTTCGTAGAAACCAGCAGCCTGACCTATATCGGTAGACTTAGCCATATCACCCTTGAGTACGTAAATCTGGGCTTCCTTGTTCTTTGAAACCTTCATTGCATTTGCAATGTTCTTGTCGATTTCCTTGGCATAAGCCACGGGGTCAACATTGAAATATGCACGAGCGATTGCAGCCATGAGGGATGCATCCTTCTTGTTGGTTTCGAGAGCTGCCTTAAACTGCTTTTCAGCGTCGGATTTGTTGCCGTTCTTGAGTGCTATTTCACCAAGACCTACATAGTTGTAACCGTATGCGGGATTTGCGGCGATACCGTTGTTGAAGTTTGCAGAAGCACCTGCCACATTGCCATCGCGCAGGTCAAGAGCGCCGAGGTAGTAATAAGACACAGCCTTATTGGTGGAAGGGTCGTTGAGGGTCTTTTCAAGAATGGTTTTGGCTTTTTCAAAGCGGTCAGCATTGTAGTAGTCTACACCATCCTGATAACCGCCCTGTGCAAATGCAGTGAGGGCGAAACCTCCCATGAAAAGGGAGAATAATGTACGGAATTTCATTGCGGTTGGTTTACTATTATTTTATTTTAATAAATTTCAGGTTTATAAGAATGTTTGTTTAAAAGAAGTCGGTTGCTATTTATTATTAGATAACGGAAATATCAAAGGTTTATTTCCATAATCATGAATTTTTTCAGCTTTATTCCACTTGCACCATGCGTGGGCGCACAGTGGCGGGGAGGATGCCGGTCATCTGTATAATTTTCTGTCCCTGGAATCCGGTGACGAAACTATAGAAACGGTGGGTCACAGTGCCGCCAGGAGATGTGGAAACCATATAGACGGAGCGGAAAAGTGGGTAACTGCCATCGAAAATATATGCCTGATAGGGCTTATAGGCACCTTTGTCGCCGAACACCTTGAGCACCTTCACATCGGAATTGAAGTCAAGCGTGGTGGTATCGCTTTTTTCTACCGCCTGCGCAAGTTCTTCTACCGATTTATCTCTGCCGCTCATGTCGCTTGCCACCCAGCTCACACCTATGATGCCAAGTGCATTCTTGTTATCAGCCACAGCTTTGAATACATCCGGATTGGTTTTTACCGCCGAGACGTTCGGTCCAAAAGACTGACCGTTCAGGATTGAATCGCGCATATATTTCACGGTTGATGAACCTTGATGGTCGAATATGACGGAAATATCACCAAGTTTGCATGGCTCCACCTGGTCCCAACGGGTCACTTTGCCAGTGAGAATCTCAGCTATATCGTTTGGCGTAAGAGTCTCCACAGGGTTTGCGGGATTTACGATAAGAGCTATGGCATCAACTGCAATGCGCTGCTGATGCACCACTTTCTTATGACTACGCAGGTAGTTAACCTCCTGTTCGGTGAGCGGACGGGTAATCACAGCCGCCTTCACACCCCCCATCGCCATGATGGAGTCGATGGCAGCATTCTCAGGAACATAATAGGCGAGGACATCCTCCTTGGGATAGATGTATTCATACACATCTATTTCCTGTTCCATTATATTCTCGAACGATTCGTCGCAAGCCACCTTCGCAAGTGTGGACGGTTTCTGCTCGGACTTTTTGCCGCACCCTACAGCCATAAGTGAGGCTGCTATCACTGCGGCGGCGGTCAAACTCCTTAAGATTCGTGTCATATCAAGTGGTTGAGTCGGAAAAAGATTTATCTCTCGGTTAGTTATTCTTCATTGCCATAGCCTGCGTCAATACCTTTAAACTGACGGTAGGCGCGCCATAATCCGTAGAGGGTGAAAAGTCCACCTGCCACCCATTTTACCCAGGTCCATGTCGGGAAAAGGATGTCGAAATATCCGCAGAAGAACAACACTCCCACGCCAACATAAATGATAATCATTATGATACCGAAGATGTTACGTGCGGTTGCAGGGGTGCCGGTTGAGTTTCTTTGAGCGCTCATAGTTGTATAGTTTAAACGTTAATTTTCAATAGACCGATTGCTAATAATCATATCGGTTATAAAATTAACAATTCTGGGGTGCGAAAGTTCGGGACGGATTACCGCACCTTAACTTTGGCTGTAAAATTAATGAAAAAATATTAAATAGAGAGCAAGATATCCGCATATTAAAAACCTTTAACACTACAAATCCTCTGTTTTTTGACTATATATACATGTGACGTAGTGTTTTAAGCGAAATTATTCGTACTTTTGCGTACATAAATATATTAGGAAT
>Ga0224483_100418_pt1 | contig 13223 bp, 10 predicted proteins | sample hydfratestSal1_FD_181453 | JGI IMG/M metagenome (GOLD analysis project Ga0224483, IMG submission 181453) | Metatranscriptome of mouse feces microbial communities from Columbus University, Ohio, United States - Sal1 (Metagenome Metatranscriptome) ... | reverse complement strand
TATTATTAGCTACATGAATAAATGTATAGCTCTCTTTCAATCTGAATATATCAGATTTCCCAAAAAACTCTTTTGATATATTTGCAGAAGAGTAGCTTCCGGTAAAATATTTTTTTGTCTCTCCTTTTAAAATTGCCCTGCATGGATACCGACTCTGCAACGCTGAATGCGTAACATAAGACACACCATTCGCCTTTTTACAATTGTATTTAAGAAGCATTGTAAACGTGATCTTCCAAATAAATCCCTCAAAGCTTTTATTTATCTTACAGCTAAATGCATCCCATGGATCTACGACCACCTCAAGGGCATAAGGCTTTTTTCTTTTCCTGATAGCAATCGCATATTGAAAAGCAATTGGGCTTGGCATTCTGACTATAGCGCAGTCAAATTCGATATTTTGATTCAAAATAAACTTATTAACTGTTTTAAACTTCTTTAAATATTCTTTTGCCCCTGTGAAATCCGGAATTTTAACGAATTCAACTCCGGCTCCGCTACATAAATTCGGATATCCGTTGTGTTCTTCTGTCTGTGTTTCAGAAATACGAATTGCGACATATACCTTTTTAAAAACTGCTAAATATCTGGAAAAAAAGTGGTAATCCAATATACCTGGCGCCCATAATTTTTCATCATTCGTTTTAAGAAGATGTCCGTCACAAACTACCAGAACTGTTTTTTTATTCATAATCTTTCTCCCTTATATCAGCATTTCGCAATAATATCATATATTTTCTATATGCCCTTTCCATCCAAAATGAGGTTCAAATTGAAGACTCATTTCATATGATATATTCTCTATTCCTCCACACCACTTTTTATCGTTACTCTCCAATATTATTTCACTTGCATCGCATGTGATGACAGGATATCGTTTCGTCTTATATGCATTCATAATCGTTGGTATCTTTTTATAGCTGAATCCCATTAATGTAGCTGCTACAGTATCAACTGTTACAGGATTAAATCCCCCAATTAAAATTCCTGCCTTCTTTACATCTGGCTCCATTGGCCCATTTTTTTCACCGGCAAGTATTCCATCAACTAATGCGAAATACTTCCTTTGAGGCTGTTCATGCATGTTTCCATCTGCATCTGCATAAAGCAAAATTTTATTTAAATCAAGGCATGAACGCCATATCGTATCATTTCCATACCACATTCCGTTTCTGATCACCTCGTGATTTGGACTTCCCAGAAACAAGCCCGCCACTTTTTTTATTATAATAAACGGATAATTAATGAAAGGATTTTTGTTTTTCAAAACCATTAATGCCATACCTTTCAATCGATTCTCCGCTTGTCCTTTTTTAGTTTCTCCTGGATATTTATCTCCTCCATTTTCTGGAAATCCCACTGTATGATGTGGAATAGAGTTTTTAATTACACATGTTCCAACAAGGTTTTTTAAGCAACCGGTCATTCCGCCTAACTTATGAGTTTTCAACTTAGGCAAATTAATAAATACATCACAGTCTAAAATCGTTTTTGACATAACATATATATTATCTTTTTCATTATGATACCTTGCAGTTTCTGCCATATCATAATCCGCGCCATAATATGCTTTGTTTTTCTTTCCGTAAAACTCACTGTCTTCTTTTAAATTCACCTGAATATATCCCTGTGGATCCCCCGCTAATTTCTTCTTAGCTGTGATAATCCCTTCTCTATAGTACCAGCGTTCTTCCCGTAAATCAAAATATCTTATATGTACAGATGTCTGTTTGCGGATATCCTCTACCAGTTCCTTTAGTCTCACCCGATCTATAATTTTTTCATAGTCAGAATCCGTTTGAGGAGCGTCAACAATATTGATTTCTCCTTTTCCGCAAAGCAGTTTGGCTGCGTATTCCAAAACCATTCTGATTACTTCTGTATGTGTAATAATGTACTCCCAGTCTTTCTTTCTCTTCATATGTGATTCTTTGACAAAATTGGGTTTTAGCACGACTTTGTCTCCAGGCTTTATCAAATTTTTCAGCCCTGCCAGCAGGAAATCTCCTATCTCACTTCTATTATTATTTATACTTTCATAATCCGCATCCGTATGGTATATATAAACTCTATTATCCATAACATCCCCCATTATCAGATATCTGAAATCACAAACCGAAGCTTTCCTCCCTTACTTCTGGCAACTCTGTCAACATACACGATATTTAACATTACATCTGTTAAGCGCAACGATGCCTCTCTCATCAACTGCCTCTCATCCTTCTCCGAGTATCCTTTCCCTTTTACTATTCTGATATCTATTTCATTGTTGTTTTTCTGATAGATTTGGGCTTCTTTTACATGAACCATATCTTTAAAAATATGATCTAGTCTCCCGATTTTCCGTCCATCCTTTAGCTGTATATAGTCTTCTTTCCTCCCATCTAGGGATTGGATCATTCTTCCATCTTTTGTCTCTATACATGTAGCGATATCTTTTGTCCTGTAACGCAGGAGCGGCATCGCAAAATTATTCAAGGTAGTTCCCACCACCTCCGTTTCTTCCGTATCAGACATGTGGCAAAACTCCACAGCAGCAAAGTCTTCATCCACTTTCATCTGCTTTGATAAATTTTCCGAAAAATTGGCCACTCCTTCGCTCATCCCATAATGGTTATAAGGATACACGCCAAATGCCTGCCGTATTTTTTCTTTCTGGGACTGTAAAAGGTTTTCTGCCCCTGTCGTAATGAAGCGGACCTGATAATCCGGTTTCTTTCCCCTCTCTAAAATGTAATCAGCTATCAAGCTTATAGCTGACGGATATCCATGAATCCAAGGATATTGTTTATGGTTTAGTTCCTGCAGATACCACCCCATATTTTTATCACTCATATGGTACGTGCTGAAATATTCCTGTTTACATGGTATATTGATACGGCTGAACGGCGCATTCTTCTGTTTTACCGGAACAACGCTTCTTCCTCCGAACAGAGAGCAGCATGCATCGAATGTTATTCCCAGATTCATCCGATAGCGCCACCATACAGCCCATTGTTCCCTTAACGCGTTTTCTAATGTATAAAAAACAAATCCACTTCCTGTCGTCCCACTTGTATGAGCAGTTACCATATGTTTACGTGATATATTTTCTGCTATGAACTGATTATAATTTTGAAGAACCGTCTCCTTGTCTAATATGGGAATCTTTTTTAAATCATCCAACCGTCTTATATTTTTATAATGTACTCCGCTTTCATTAAAAATTTTATGGTAATATTCCACTGACTCATAGCAATGCTTTACCATTCTTCTCAGACGTTTATCGCGATATTCGCACAGTTGATCATAACTCCATTCATTTCTGTTCCTGTAATCGCTAAGAAACATATGAAATTTTTTGCTGTACCGCTTTTTCTGAATCCTTCTTCCTTCAAAACAGCAGGCCATATTCTGTAAATGAATCGGCAAATGGTTGTACAAGTCCATTTGATCCATCTCGAATCATCCTCCGTTCTCCTGAATCAATAATTCATGGCAATGAAATACCGACAGAATATTATGGCTCTTCTGTTTTTTTATCACATCCCATATATACTCATATTCTGCCGCAAACCCCTTATCCTGCCTCACTTCCGTCTTCCCGGTCTTATTTTCCCCATACCTCGTAAGCCGCACGTAATTATCCATCTCCATCACTGTCCCGCCAGAAAACACCCGTAACTGTTCCTTCGGATATTTCTTTGACCCCATAGAGGTATAGATGATATTCCCAATCGCTCCTGACTCAAAGCGCAGGGTGATGCATGCATTGTCTCTTTTCGGATAAGCCGGGTTTGACGCATATGTCACCTTCAGATCCGCCAGCCTGCTTCCGTCCAGATACCGGATCACATCCACAAAGTGACAGGCCTCCCCGATAATTCTCCCGCCTCCCTGCGCCTCATCCTGCGTCCAGTGCTGTTCCGGGATATAGCCTGCGTTCGCGAGATATTCATACACCGCCGGGATCTCCCGGGTCTTTAGCTCCTCCTTTATCCGTTTGATCATGGGCGCATGCCTCCGGTTCAGGCCGCAGAACAGCTCGCCCTCTGATTCCCTGTAAGCCGCTTTAATCTCCTCAAGCTCCCCGAGCGTCAGACACAGGGGCTTTTCACAGTACACGTGCTTTCCTGCCCTCAAAGCCTCTGTTACGAACCGCGCATGGCTGTTATGACGGGTGGATACAATAATCAGATCAATCTCCTCATCCTCCAGGAGCCGCCTGTACTCATTCGTCATGTACGCAAAATGGAACATTTCATTCGTCTGTGCCGCGCTGGTCCCGCCTGTCGTCGCCAACCCCCGGAAAGTAAAGCGGTCCATGGACTTCATGACCGGGAGCATGGTACTCCTCACAAAATTTCCCGCTCCGATGAGCCCAATGGAAATCCGGGAGCTGCCTGCGCCCCTGTTCCTGCGCATGTTTCCCTCCGGGCCTCCTGAAACCACCTCCGGCTCCCATTTTTTCTGGTTTTCCCCATACTGCAGCAGTACCCCGATATATGGCTCCTTCTTTCTGTTTGCCGTAATCAGTTCATACGCCTCCGCCGCCTTTTCAAAATCAAACACATGGGTGATCAGATCCGACAGGACCAGCCTTCCCCCTGACACGAGACGGACGAATTCTTCGACATTCCTCCCCTCGGTAAACCTTACATAACCAAGCGGGTAATCCACCCCGTTTTCCTCATACGAAGGATCATAGCGCCCGGGGCCGTAAGAACGGGCGATCTTAAAGGTCAGCTCCCTCTCATAAAAGGGGCGGCGGTCCAGGTTCATCTGCGTCACGCCGATCATACAGATCACACCCCGGTCCCTCGCGATGGCCGCCGCCAGATCCACGGGCGCATTGCTGTCTGCCGCAGCAGTGATAATCACGCGGTCCGCCCCTCTCCCGCCTGTACACGATTTGGTCATTTCCACCGCGTTATCGTCGTCTGAGCGGATAAAGGCTTTCAGGCGCGTCCCGGGCAGCGTCTTATCCACAATATCGTATCCGAGCACATCACAGCCATAAGCGTCCAGTATCCGGGCCGTGATATGGCCCAGAAGTCCCATGCCAATCACAGCTACCGTCTCCCCGGGCAGCGTTTCCGCCTGATGGATCCCTTCAAGGGCAATGCCGGCCAGGGCGGCGAAGGCGTATTCCCGGCAGTCCCCCGCTGTCTCCGGAATCGGGGCAATGAGATTTCGTCCTACACGGTTGACCTCGCTGTGATAGGCCTGTCCCACCATGGCCACCCGGTCGCCCTTTTTCACATCTGTTACCCCGCGCCCGCACTCCACTACCCGCCCCACGCCGCTGTAACCCATGGGCATAGGCTCTGACAGGCGGTTAAACGCTGATTCCAGGGTGGTGACAACCCCGTCCGTAGACATTTTTTCTGTCACCTTTTTCACCTGATCCGGCCGCTCCATGGCTTTCCTGATCAGATTTTTTCCGCCAAAAGAAGTCAGGCTTCTCTCTGTACCCGCACTGACGACACTGTAGAGTGTTTCCACAATCACTGTGGAATCCTTTACTGTGGGCGCAGGCGTATCCAAAAGCTTAATACTTCCGTCCTTTACCATTAAAAACAACTGCTTCATGTCTGTCCTTCCTCCTGTTTACCGCGTTGGCCTGATATCTCACGACAGGCCGTTTCTGATCAGACTGCTGCGTCTGCCCGCTGTACTGTCCGTCTGTATTTATGAAATCCTTTCTGCATAAAACATAACGTTACAGATGATAGATATTTCCGGCTTTTCCGAATATGTTCCGCGTATCAAGCACAACTTTTCCTCTGAATTTTTCTTCATTCTTCCGTATCTCCTCATGCCCCACCATCACTACCACCAGATCCACATCCTCCAGAAATGCATCCAGCTCATGGTACTGGTTCGCCACAACATCCATCCCAATATACGGGTCATACGCCTTCACTCTGCCGCCCGCCAGATGCCTCTCCATGCATTCCAGCATCTGCAGCGTGGGGCTCTCCCGCATATCGTCCACGTTCTCCTTATACGTCAGCCCGTAAAGCCCCACGCGGGACACATCCGTGATCCCTTCTTTTTTCATGATTTCATCAATCCGCCCCAGCACGAACTCCGGCATCCCGTCATTGATCTTCCTTGCCGCCAGGATGATATTTGCAAGTCCCGGGTAATCACCCACCAGGAACCATGGATCCACGGAGATGCAGTGCCCCCCGACCCCGGGCCCCGGAGACAGGATATTCACTCTTGGGTGCATGTTTGCGATGCGGATGATCTCATACACATCCATATTGTCCGAGCGGCAGATCCTGGCCAGCTCATTCGCAAACGCGATATTGATGTCCCGGAAGGTGTTCTCCACTACCTTCGTCATCTCCGCGGTCCGGATATCTGTCACCACGATCTCCCCCTCGCAGAAGGACGCATACAGCCGTTTCACTGCTTCCCCAATCTCACGCTCGTCCGCGCCGATGGTCCGTGAATTGTGCTTCAGCTCATACACCATGTTCCCCGGGATAATCCGCTCCGGCGCATGCGCCAGATGGATATCGATCCCCGCTTTCAGGCCCTTTTCCTCAATGGCCGGGCGTACAAAGCGGTCCATCGTCCCAGGCGATACGGTGGACTCGATCACCAGCGTCGCTCCTTTAGGACAGACCTCCAGCACTTTTTTCACTGCCGCTGTCACATAGGAGGGGTCTATCTTCTTACTCGCCTGGTCATACGGGGTCGGAACCGAGATAATATACGTATCTGTGCGGATATATCCTTCCGAAAACCGGATTCCGGCCTTCACCGCTTCTTCAAACAGCTCATCCAGCCCGTCTTCCTTAAACGTCGTTTTTCCCCGGTTCAGTGTTTCCACCCGTTTTCCATTGTAATCCGTGCCGACCACTTCGTTTCCATGCGACGCAAGCATAAGCGCAGTTGGCAGGCCTATGTATCCCAGTCCAATTACATTAACCATTTTCCGCTCCTGTATCATCTGTCTTTATTATCTCATTTTTTTGTGTTATCTCATTTTTTCTGTTGCTTCACTGGCTTATGTGTGCTTCCTGCCTTTGGAATACTATATTCAGCCCGCACACGCCCACCCCGTTGTCCAGCTTAAACCGAACCTCCATCACCTGCTTTTTCATCCGCTTTCCAAACTCCGGCGCATAACTGCATATATCTCCGCTCCGGTGAATGATCACGTCTGCACGCGCCCCGCCTTTTTCTGTCTTTACTGTTACCTCTGCCTCTATATCCTCCATATCCGTCCGCGTGCTCCCCTTCTTTGGCGCTCCTGCCTTCCATTTTGCCGGTTCTGCTTCTTCTCTCCCGTCATTCCCTCTCCCGTCCACAATCCACCATCTCCCGTCCCGCACCTTCCATGAAAATCCGGGCGCGAGATGGAAAAAGGCCGAGGCGTTTTTCCCCTCCGGCCCATGGACCGCATCCTCAATCACAAGCTCCATTCCTTTTTCCGTTTCCTTCATCCGCAAAAGGCGCTGATGCCGGTATCCCTCATACGTCTCATACGATCCGAGCCAGCCGCCGTCCACCCGGGCGCACGCCGTATTCCCCAGCCGCCTCCCGGTCCGGTGCTCGCCCCATATCTCCGACTGCTCCCCGCCCGCGATCTCGACCGTATTGTGCGCCCGCGTGCTTCTGAAAAACGGCCTCAGCCTGTCCTGGTACTGGTATGTACCGGAGTTGACCAGCACCGGTATCCCGCGTACGGACAGCTCAAAGCTCAGCGCATCGCAGTGCCCGTGCCCGGTCAGGTAATCCGGCCCCATCTTCCCGCAGTCCAGAATCAGGGCGAAGCCGCCCGCGCAGCACTTATAATATCCTGCTTCCGGAAATTCACAGAATCCATCCGCCTTTGGGTAGCCAATCCCCTCCTGTCTGAGGGCCGCCAGGAGCGCCCTCCCGCTTTTGGCGACATGATCACCTGCATCATTGAAAAGCGGCGTCCTTCCCATCCCGCTTTCCAGTGATGAGAGCGCCCCGCCCATCCGGCCCAGCGTTTCATCCAGAAACGCTATTTCTCCTGACAGGTTCCTGTTCATAAGCGCCTCCCTGACCCGCAGGATATCTTCCATTATAATTTTGTGGTACATCATGCTTCTCTCAAAATGGATCCCATCCGGCAGGATCTGTTCCTGAATTTCCGTTTTAAGCTTTTTCCAGGAAATCCGGAACTGATCCATTTCTTTAAAATACAGACTGAAAATCACAAGCGTCTTCAGATTTTCAAAATAATGATTTCCGAGCAGGTGCGTTTCCTGCATGTTTATCAGATAACGGTACTGGCTGTACATGCTGCTTAAGACCTTTTCGGAGGGCCATTCATCAAGAATCTCATAGATGATCTTCCAGTTTGGCAGCCGCACAGAAATCGTATAGGGATGCCACCCATCCCCTCCCTCCACACAGTCCGTCCAGCTATCGATCAGCCCGGTCACGGCCTCCCTGTACGTGTGTTTTCCTTCCCTCCGGTATGCCAGCGCCAGAGCGATCCCATACTCAAAATAGTGCAGGTTAAAATTCCACAGGCGCGTCGCCCCTTCTGCCTTCCAGCTCTTTTCCGGAAATGGGAACGTCTCATGCAGCAGGCACAGCCTGCCCTCCAGTATCTCCTCCGGTTTAAACCGCTGCGCGTATGCCGGGTCTTCATCCAGCTCCCGGATGCCAATCCGCACTGTCTCATCTGCTTGTCTGCATCTATAAAGCTTCCTTTTTACCGGAAAAAGCTGTCTCCGGATCCGGCTCCCAATCTGCCCTGGCTTTAAATAACAAAGCGTATGGATATACAGGGCCAGGCCGGCGCGGGGCTTCCCGCACAAATGGCGCGGGCGAATCTTTATCTTTTCAGCCAGCCGCCCCATATCTCTGATCTGTATGCCGCCCACTCTCCCGGACGCCTTCACCGCTCTTTCATCTCTTTTCTTCCCTTTCTCCGCTTCCATTCCCTCTGCGCATACCCAATCACATCCGCCAGCTTCCCGGTCAGGACCGGCGCGTCGAAATCCCCGGCCCCGGCCCGCGCATTCTGTCCCATCTTCTCCCGCTCCCCATCTCCCATTTCCTTTATCTTCATGATGCAGGCCGCCAGCTCCTCCGCGCTGCCGTCCTCCATGGAAATCCCGCACCGGTACTTCTCAATGGGCGAATACTGCATGGAAACTGTTGAGATAACGGGTTTACCGGATGCCATATATTCAAACAGCTTCCTCGAGCTGTTTCCCCTGCTCCAGTTGTACATATTTTGTGAATAATTCAATATATTTACCGAAGAGCAGCTCAGAATATACGGCACAAACTGTCCGTTGACATATCCCTTCATATGCACCCGGCGCAGGCCATTTTCACGGATCAGCCGTTTCAGGGCTTCCTCCTCCTCCCCGGCCCCGTAGATGAGGAATTCGATGTCCGTTTCCCCCTTCAGCAGCGCGGCCGCCCGGATCAGAAGCTCCACGTGGTTCACCTTCCGCAGCGTCCCCACATACGTCACCCGGAACGCGCCCGTGGTGAGATCCGCATCCTCCAGCCGCTTTTCCCGGATCTGCTTTACGTATTCCTGCAGATCAATCCCATTGTTGATATAAAAACATTTCTTTATATCTATGTCTCCGCCCTGCTCTGTGAGCCACCCTCTCTCCCTTAAATAATCCGTGTCGCCCTCCTTGGTAAAAATCATGGCGTCCGCATTCCGGTAGATCCAGTGTTCTCCCCGGATGAGCGCCTTTCCCAGAAAACCTGTTTCCTCTGCCATCCCCGCCTGAAAAATGGCCTCCGGCCACAGATCCCGCACCTCGCAGATGCAGGGGATCCCCAGCCGCTTCCCGATCTGCACGCCGGCGGCCATGGTCAGCGGGTGGACGCTGGACGCCAGGATCACATCCGGCCTTCCGGATTTGCGGATAAGCGGCCGGTATATCCGGAACAGCCCCCGGTAGAAGCACACCCAGTTCCAGATCCGTTTCCCGCCGTTCCCCTTATAGGGCGGCGTCTTCACAAATACAAACGGGATCCCGTCCACGGTATCCACCATATAATTTCCTTTCAATTCCATCTGCGTCCCGTCGAAATGGTTCGTGCTGGCGCAGAACACCACAGGCTCGTACCCATACGCCCGGATATATTTTGCAAACCAGTAATGCCGCCCGGAACGGCTGCCGAACATATAGGTCGCGTCATGGTTCCATATCCACAGCTTTTTCATCCCCGCTCCTTATCCGCGATTTACTGTAATCCGTCATCGCTGTGCTCGCCTCCTCGCTGAACCCTTCCGTGCTCTCCTTCATGAACAGGATCCGCACGGTCTGGAACAGGATCTCAATGTCCAGACGGATGCTGTAGTTCTGGATGTAGGTCAGATCCAGCTTCAGCTTGTCATACGCCGTCGTGTTGTACTTCCCGTATACCTGCGCATAGCCGGTCAGGCCGCCCTTGACCTTTAACCGGTAGGGGAATTCCGGGATATCCCGCGAATATTTCTCCACATGCTCCAGCCGCTCCGGCCGGGGCCCCACCAGGCTCATCTCCCCCTTTAAAATGTTAAAAAGCTGGGGAAGCTCGTCGATCCGCGACGCGCGGATGAAGCGCCCGGTTTTTGTGATCCTCGCGTCCTGCTCTGTGGCCGGGACCGAAGCGCCCTCCCGCTCCGCGTCCACCACCATGCTGCGGAATTTAAGGACCTCAAAGACCCGGCCGTTTAAGGTGGCCCGTTTCTGTTTAAAGAGGGCCGGCCCCCCGTCCTCCAGCTTCACCGCCAGCGCCGTGACCGCCATCAGCGGCGATAAGAACACAAGCGCTGCGAGTGAGAATACGATATCCACGGCCCGTTTTACCACCCGCTGTTCAAAGGTCAGGCCGCTGTTTCTCGACAACAGGATCGGCGTGTCAAACAGGTGCTGGCTCTCCGCGCTGCGGATTAAAATATCCGATATCTTGGGGCTCGTGTACGTCCGCACCGACCTTTCGTAGCAGTATTTCAGTATCCGGTTGCGGGACGGCGTGGGGATGTCCCCGATCACGACGCCTTCATATTCCCGGATCCGCTCTGCGATGCGCTCCATGCCCTCTGATATATGTATGGTTTCACAGATGATATAGCGGTCTTCACGGCTGTGAAACTTCCGCACCAATCCCAGGTTCGGCCGGTCGCCGTACACCATCAGCACCCGCCGCGGCGGGTAAGCACGCAGGTAGCAGGCTGTGCTGGCCATGCCCCAGATGCCGGTAAACACGCACTGCGCCGCAAACATGGCCAGCAGCGGGACGAAGGTCTGGAAGCGTTTGGTCAGCAGCGTGATCACCAGGTAGATCACAGAATCCGCGAACAAAAGGCTCAAGCTCTGGGACCAGATCAGATGGAAAGCCTTAAGAGCCCCAATCCTCCAGCCGTTGTACATATGGGCAAAGAGGAGGATGAGCAGCGTGTAGAACGCGGCCATCAGCCAGTTGCCCTTCCTCTGAAACGGGCTTTCCATCAGCCCGTTGTAATGCGCCATCCAGGTGCAGTAAAACACACCGGCCTGCGCCGCTGTAAAAAGCAGCGACAGCAGGAACCGGAGCATCCGTTTATATTGTTCATATTTTTGCATTTGTATCCACTCCTGCTGCGATTTTGTGACAGTTCTTTAACCGTACAACTCCCTGTAACAGGCCGGGCAGAGCTGGCCTGCGCCTTCTATATAAAAGCGCCGCCTGCCAATCTCCAGATCCGCCGGGACATCTGTTTTTCTTTTACAGATCACGCATCGCTCGTACTGCGGCTTTCCTCCATCCTGCATATCATTTTTTTTCATACTTTGTTGTCCTCATGTTTTGCAGCGCCTGCCTCCGGCCTGTTTTATGAAAGCTGTCACGGATCTCCTTCCAGCCGGATCCCCATCTGTACCCGCCTTGTGCTTCCAAGAAACGGGATTTCCACCGTGACAAAACGTTTGCGCAGCCTCTTTTTTACAATCCTGTCTGTATAACCCTTCAACGCCCCGCCCGCCCATAGGATCTCTCCGTCTTCATTTACCTTCACCGGCGAGCGCCGGATGATAAAGCCTTCATCCCCCTGCGCCATCTCCTTAAGGAGCTGCTCCTCTTTTCTCTCCACGGTTTGAAATACACGGCTTTCATGAACCGGACCGGACCTGGCCGCGCCTTTTACTGAGACTGCGCCGCCTGCTCCCGCCGCGCCATTCATGCCTTCCGCGCCGCCCAGCAGCCTCGTCAGCTTCGGGACGCGTTTGAGCGCGTGAAACAAATCCCCCGCCCCTTCCTCCTTCTTCATCTCATTGATTTCCACAAATACATATGAGGGAAAGAGCGGTTCCACGTGAACGCGTAAATGCCCTTCCAGACGCCATACGCATTCGCGGCGGATAACAAAACACCTCTCGTAGCAGCTCCCGGCCAGAACCCGGTCAATGGCGTACGCCGCCTCCTGCTCTTTTCCTGTCATTGTCTGGAGGACATACCACATATGAATGCTCCTTTCCCGGGGCATGCTTCGCCATCCGGGAAGCATTTTGGGCCTGCTGGCCCCCTTTTTCTCCCCGGCTCCATGGCTGTTTTGTATACAATGTTGTTCTGTCTGGCTGTATACAAAAGCCTGCCGCCCTTTGTTCCACTTTTTCCCCGCCCATGGCATAAGACCACACACGGATTATCAAATGTGCTTTTATACGATTTCCGCCTCACCCGGCCCGCATCGGATAAAACTTATCGTCCTGCTCCAGGCAGATCCCGAACAGCACAGACTGGCTCCGGCCAAACAGCTCCACCTGTGCCAGTGCAAACCGTTTATGCAGATTCAGCTTAATAATCCGGTTCAGATACCGGTTCAGAATCCCATCTGCCCTGACAATCCGGTTGTCCCCGTCCAGGGTCAGCCTGGTGACACCCATCGGCTGCTCCAGCTCCCTGCCGCATACATTCTTCAAAAAGGTCAAATCAGCCGGCTCCACGGGAGTGATGGACGGAAACTGCGGGAAATCCCCGGATCGCCTGAGCTCCTTTTCCAGCGCTTCGGGACAATCCGTCCGGACAAACACATACCCCGGAAACAATACATCCTCCGGAAAGTGCAGCGCCCCGCCGGAGCGGAATACTTTTATCTTTCGGAGAACCCGGCATTCCTCCCAGAGCCCGAGCGTTACGGCCCGCTTTACAAGATCTGCTGCCCTCTGCTCCCTTCCCGGGACAGTCTTTAAAACATACCATTGATCCATCTGACATACCCCTTCTGGCATTACCGCCATCTATGGATTTCG
>Ga0224483_100414_pt1 | contig 13290 bp, 15 predicted proteins | sample hydfratestSal1_FD_181453 | JGI IMG/M metagenome (GOLD analysis project Ga0224483, IMG submission 181453) | Metatranscriptome of mouse feces microbial communities from Columbus University, Ohio, United States - Sal1 (Metagenome Metatranscriptome) ... | reverse complement strand
CTCCTCTTTCCCTACATTTTCCCTCCATTATATCGAATTTGCGCCTGCCTTTCAAGAAAATATATTTGTGTTTTTCTTAGGCGCGTGCTACAATAATATTACTCTGGCGGTAAGAGGCCAATAAATTTAACACCAGAATGGTAGAATTTTTTCAAGGAGGTATCCTATGGATTATGAACCTAACAAATCTTACATAGAAATGCGTTCCGCCGGCATGTCCGTGGCATCCTTGGTCCTTGGGATTATCGGGCTGTCAATGGGCTGTTGCATCTACCCGCCAATTATTTTTGGTTCCCTTGCCATTATCCTCGCCCTGCTGTCTAGAGGCGGTGAAATGCATATGAACAGCTATGCAAAAGCCGGCCTCGCCTTAGGCATTATTGGCATGGCCTTTGGGGCGCTTTTCCTGATTTACTCTTTCTTCACCTTAATGGCTGAGTTTGGCGGGATAGACGGTTACCTTCATTATATCGAGGAGCTAATGGAAGAGATGGGATATCCAAGCTCCAACCCTTACGATGTTTACGATATGCTGTAAAAGGAGTGGCACGCATGTTCCAACCAATGCAATTAATCAAAGAATACCAGAAATTAAATTATGGTGAAGCCAGGCTATCCGGCATCCGGGAAGCCATCCGCCAGGCTGACTTGGCAAAAGATTATAGTTATATGCTGTATTTCCGCTGTGAGTATGCCAATGCCTGCCGTGGGGATTCAGACAATTACTTGCTTCACCTTTATTTAATTTTCCCAGAAATACTACAAATCTATGAAGAAAATCCTGATATCCAAATGCCGGGCTTCTGTTATCTGGATGCAACAAGCGCGGTTCAGGATATTTTCTCAGTCATGGTGGCCTGCGCTGACTTTTTCTACCAAATCCCAATCCAGGATATGGAGGCTTATCTGGAAAAATATAAGGATTTCTGCCGTAAGCATGGATATTCCTTATTAGATTATTATATCTCCTGTGCCAGGCTGTACCGCCAAACTGACTTAAAAGAACGCGCCATAGAAAACCTGAACGCGTTTAAAGCCCTTTGCCGCGACCAGCATATCAGGGATTCCTATACCCTGGGTTTTATTGGGGAAATGGCATGTTGGTATGATGACCTGGACACCCTTTTAAAGGCCACGCAATTATTGGAAAAAAATTTTCCAAACTCAGAACCATTAATTTATGCATACGGCAGGCTTTTATATTGCTATGCCGTACGCAGACAGGATTTGGGGGCGGCGGCGCCGTATTACAAAATGTTGCATCGCCTTTGCAAAAAATTCAAAATGCACAGCCCCTATTTTTCAGACACTATGGTTTATCTCGCCCAAACAGACCAGAACGCCGCTTGGAATTTCTTCTTAAAAGAAGCGCCTTATCAAATAGTAACCACTGTGCCTTTAGACAAAATGGAATTTTCTATTGGGGTCGAAATTATGATGCGAAGCCTGCGAAAGGGCGGGAAGAAAACTGTGCGGCTATCCCTCCCTTTCAGCCAGCCCTGGCAAAGGGAAGATGAATGCTATGAAACAGAAGCCCTTGCGGAATATTTTGGGCAAGCTGCAAGGGAAATTTCCGCAAAATTTGACGCCCGCAACGGCAATAACAATTACATGGAAGAATATAAAATGTTCCTTGCAGCGGCAAAGAATTGTATTTAACGCCAATCGGCAGAAATTATAACAACCCAGACATTTATAAAAGAGGCTGCTGCAAAACGAGATATTTCCACAACATATCGTTCCATTCTTTGCTATATGTTGTAGAATCTCTGTATTTTACAGCAGCCTCTCCAGGACATAGGGGGAATTCTATTCGGGATAGGCTTTCACAGGCGCCTTTTATTCAGGAAAGACAACATCCATATCTGTCCCTGCCCCCTGCATCTTATCCAGTTCTCCAGATATATCCAAGTAAAAGCTTATAATCGTTTGGTTCATATATGGGGTAACCCAAACCATTCCCAGGCCACAGGAACATATGCATAGAAACATCAATCCCAGAAAGCTCAAATATAAATAGAACATCCGGCCTTTGTTCCCATCCATCAGGCGGGAACTTTCCCGAAACGCCCCCACCGCCCCCATTTGGGGATCGTCCACCAATAAAATAAATACTAAGTTAAACCGAAGCCCCACAAGAATTGTAATGACGCCTCCCGCCAAAGACAGGGCAAGCCCAATACCGCTCGCAAGCGTGCTGCCCTGCGCAAGCCCCACAATCCAGCAAAGGCTTCCTGGCAGGGCGCAAAGAACCTCAATGCCAACTAACATCAAAGCTGCAATGATATAACGGTCTGGCCTTTTGGTAAATTCCCCAAACATCATTCCAATCTCTGCACCCTGCCCCTTTGCAAAACTCAGCATCATCCTGATAATCCCACATTTGAAAATTATGGATATCACGCTAATAATCATTGCCGCAACCAGATAAGTGAAAAATTGCACCATCCCGCCGCCCGTGATGAAAAATAAGAGCTCAAATGGCAGCAGCGCAGCGAATGTAAGCAAAGCCAACAACAGCATTGCCCCAATCACCAAGCCCCAATGCCCGACCAGCTTCTCCCTTGCCAGCCTTTTTAATTCTGCTGTTGTACGGTCCATACTATATTACGCCCCATTCCCATCAATCATAATCTATATCATCATAATCATCCCTGTAATCCTGGTCAAAATCCAATATTTGCCCTGTTATTGCATGAATTTCAATATCATACTCATACATATCCTTAAAAAGCTCTACCTCATATACCGGAACCCCATCGTCCCTATCAAATTCCACTTTGGTAATCGTTGCGCCAGGTACTTTGGACAACGCAATTTGCCTCGCCTTATCCACGCCAATATAACCATTGTTGTTAGTCTTTGGCTTTAATGTCTCTTTCCATTCAAACTCAATTAATTTACCAGTCCTTGCATGGTAATCCAGTTCGTATTTCCTTTTTCCCTTTTGCATCTTAACTTTGTATTGGTCAATCCCATCGTCCCGTTTCCGGTAGATACTTAAAATACTTGCCCCAGGCACTTTCTTCTTTGCCAGTTTTTTACATTTGCTTTGGCTGATTATTTTTTTCCTGCTGTTTGGGTTCAGGTTCGTCTCTTCCCACCCATATTGAATCAGCTTCCCATCGGACGCACGGTAAGTAAGGTCAAAAATCTTTGTCTTTTGCAGCAATTTCACCTCATACACCAAAGTCCCCTTTTCATAATCCGTATCTAATTCCAGAATAGACGCATTCTTAACCTTCTTCAACGCCATCTTTTTGACCTGGCTGAAACTGGTAATTTTCTTTGCATGCGCTGTGTCTGGGATTAGAAGCACCCCCGTCGCCACAAGGCAAACCATCAAAAAAGCCGCCACCATTTTGTTACATTTCCTTGCCATAAAGCAAACCTCCTTTCACTTACCTTTATATGTTATGCTGCATAATCAATATTTTTCCCTTTGGCATCTTCTTCACCAAGTACCTTCTTGCTTTCTTCATATGGGTTTTTCGGGTACTTGATGCTAGTGGAAGTAGTCCCTCCAGAAACATATGTCTTCCCACATTCCGGGCAGACAGATGTATGGATGCTCACAGAAGCGGAAATAACTTTCCCATTCCCCTGCGCCGCTTTTGTATACGCATTGGACACGTGTTCCCCTTCATGCGCGCGGACTGCGCCTGCCGCCGCCTCCGGCGATATATGCGCCGCTGCCTTAAAAGACACGTTCTCATTCGAGCCATCTTGGTATTTACGGTTCTCACAGGTCTGGCAGCGCTCCCCAACTTTTTTCACAGAGCCGTCTTTGCCTTTTTCAGCAAAACCATCCGTTCCCAGCCTGTCAGCAGGCTTCCCATCTGCCCTAGCGCCTGCCGCTTCCACGCCATACCCTTCTCTGTTCCCGGAGATTCCATTATAACTGCTATAGCCTCCATAATTGCCATAACCGCTAACTCCTCCAATCGCCCCCGCCATAATAACACCTCTCTTTCCTTGCAGCCCCAGGCTGCATATTATTTTATTTATCATAACACAAATTTTATTTTTTGACAAATAAATAAAGAAGGATTATACTGCAAACAGTAAAAAAAATAGTTGCTTTTCAAGACCCAAGGATACATACGGGCAGCATATTTTCTAAGGGAATAAATGGAATGCAACAGAAAGGCAGAATTTATGGGACAACGACAAAAAGAAGAAACCGCCCTGTTTTATATTGGCTGGGCTCTGATTGCCATCATATGTTTTTTGGGGATTTTATACTGGTTATTCCCTGCCCCCTTTTCTAAACTGCTGCTTCCTTGCATGGTACAGTCCACCCTTGGGATTTACTGCCCTGGCTGCGGCGGGACCAGAGCCGTGGCAGCCCTTTTCCATGGAGATTTCCTCGGCTCATTTGCCTGCCATCCCCTGGTTCCCTACACCGCCGTAATTGGCGGTTGGTTCCTTTTCAGCCAGACGGTGGCACGTATTTCCAAACGCCGCCTAGACATTGGCATGCGCTACAAGGACGGCTATGTCTGGGCCGCCCTTGGGATTGTTATTGTGAACTTTATCTTGAAAAACCTGCTGCTGATTGTCTGGAAAGTTGACCTGTTAGGCAATTTCCGTTTATAGCAGGGTTCCTTAATCTTCGATAAATTGGTCATGCACCGCACGCATCGCTTTATCCACATCTTCCTCATTAATCAGGACTGTGATACGGATTTCGGAAGTTGCGATCATGCGGATATTGACCCCAACATTATATAACGCCTCAAACATTCGGGAAGCCACCCCAGGGTTTGACTGCATCCCAGCGCCAACAATGGACACCTTTGCCACTTTGTCATTCACCTTGATTTCCCTTGCCGTAATCCTGTTTTTCTGTTCTTCTAAAATTGCAACCGTATCGTTTGCATCTTCCCTGGCTACGGTAAAAGAAATATCCTTGGTATCTTCCCTTCCGATGGACTGCAGTATAATATCCACATTGATATGGTGTTTCGCCAGCAAATCAAAGATCTTAAATGCAATGCCAGGAATGTCTTTTACCCCATATACTGCAACCCTGGCTGTGTTCTTATCTACTGCAACTCCGCTGACAAGCATACTCTCCATGTCTGTCTCCTCCTTTACCACCGTCCCCTGCGCATTGTTCAGGCTGGAACGGACTACCAACTGCACCCCATATTTTTTCGCCATTTCCACAGAACGGTTATGCAGCACTTTTGCGCCTAATGTGGCAAGTTCCAGCATTTCATCATAGGTAATCTCTGGAATCTTCTTGGCATTTGGCACAATCCGGGGGTCTGCCGTATATACCCCTTCCACATCTGTGTAGATTTCACATGCATCTGCATGCAGCACTGCCGCCAGCGCCACCGCCGTTGTATCAGAGCCGCCTCGCCCCAGCGTAGTGACGTCTTCATATTTATTCACGCCCTGGAACCCTGTGACAATGACAATTTTGCGGTTCTCCAGCTCATGCCGGATGCGATGGGTGTCAATCTTCTTGAAACGGGCGTTCCCATACCTAGAAGAAGTCTGCATCATGACCTGAAAAGCATTTAAGGAGATAGACGGCGCCCCCAAAGCCCCCATAGCCATGGACATTAAGGCAGTGGACGTCTGTTCCCCAGTAGCAAGGAGCATATCCATTTCCCTTTTGGAGGGGTTGGGGTTGATATCCTTTGCCAGCTCCAAAAGGCTGTCTGTGGTCTTTCCCATCGCGGACAACACCACCACCACGTCATTCCCTTTTTGGTAGTCTTCTATGCAGCGTTTCGCCACATTGTAAATCCGTTCTTTATCTGCAACGGAGCTTCCTCCGAATTTTTTTACAATTAACATATTGTTCTCCTGAAACCATTTAGTTTTGAATCAGATAATCTATCATCTCGCAGCCTCTGGAAATATGGCGCCCACTTGCCGCTGCTTCCTTTTCATTGTATTTCCATGTATTCTGTTGGGGCGCGGTGCTGTCATAAAGCAGATAAGGCACATCGTCCCCAGTATGGGTACGTATGCAGATTGGCGTTGGGTGGTCTGGCATAACCAGAATCCGAAACGCCTCCCCTGCCTGCTCCAGCCCTTCTTTGATTGGAGCAATCACCTGCCCGTCTAAAAATTCAATTGCCTGCACCTTCTTTTCCACGCTGCCCTGATGCCCCATTTCGTCCGGCGCCTCCACATGCACATACACAAAGTCATAATTTTCCTTTGTCAGCACATCCACTGCCGCCTGTGCTTTCCCACGGTAATTGGTGTGCAGCCCTCCATTGGCGCCGTCCACAATGATAGTTTTCATGGAAGCACCCACCGCAATCCCTTTCAGCAAATCCACTGCTGACACCATAGCGCCCTTCAGCCCTGTCCTTTCTTCAAAGGGAGAGAGGGAAGGCCTGGTCCCTGCCCCCCAGAACCAACAGGAGTTCGCTGGGTTCAGCCCCCGCTCCTTCCGCTCCAGGTTAATGGGGTGGTTTACCAATATCCCATAGCTTTTTTCCATCATGTCCCGCAGCGCCTGGTTCTTAGGAAGATGCTGCCCAATCGTCTGCCCCAGCACATCGTGGGGCTGCGCCAGTTCCACTACCTGCCCCTGCTGCCAAATCAACAGATGGCGGTAACTAGTCCCTGCATAAAATTTGTAAACTTCCGTTTCAAGCCCTTTTTTCACTGCATCCAATAAAATTGCTGCGTCTTCTGTGGAAATTTCCCCAGAACTGTGGTCTAAAATCCTTTTATCCTCAAATTTCCCTTCTTCCTCTGTCAAAGTCACCAAATTGCAGCGCAAAGACACGTCTGTAGGCTTCATGTCCACGCCAATGCTCAAAGCTTCCAATGGGGAACGGCCAGAATAATAGGTTTTGGGGTCATACCCCAGCACCGATAAATTTGCCGTGTCGCTGCCTGGCGCCATTCCTTCAGGAATGGTATGGGCTGTCCCAATTTCCCCGGCTGCCGCCAGGCAATCCATACAAGGCGTTTTTGCATATTCCAGTGGGGTCATACCCTGCAGCCCTTCGATAGGGAGGTCCGCCATCCCATCCCCAAGCACAATAACATATTTCATAATAATCCTCCCTATCTCTACCATTACACTACGCGGATCCTTTGCAAAATGTGCTTTAATCCGTTTGCTTTCTGTGCATAATCTTCTTCTGACATAACCTCTGTCAAAAATCCTGTTTCGCCAAGGACGTCTTTTGCCTCAATAAACTCCACCTTGCCGAAAGATTGCTGGATTGCTTCCTTCCCATCATTTGCCCTTACAAAAAAGCGGCTCTTTGCTTTTTTGCAGTCAATCAAGTCCATTTTCCTGGAACTCCAGGATATCAGGATATTTTTATTGAGATGTTTGGCAATATCCACAATATCTGCCACCACTGCGCTTGCCGTTGGGAGCTTCCCTGCACCGCTGCCATAAAACATGGCATCGCCTAACACATTCCCATGGACAAAAATCGCGTTAAACACATCATTTACATTATACAATGGATGGCTCTGGGACAGCATAAATGGCGCAACCATCGCGCAATACCCCTCCTCTGTCTTACGGCTTGTGGCAAGCAGCTTAATCACCCTGCCCATTGCCTTGGCATAACGGATATCCGTCGCTGTAATTTTGGTAATCCCTTCTGTATAAATCTCTTCAAAATCTACCTGCTGCCCGCATACCATAGAAGTCAGGATTGCAATTTTCCTGCATGCGTCATACCCTTCAATATCAGCCGTAGGGTCTGCCTCTGCATACCCCCTGGACTGGGCGTCTTTTAGTACATCATCAAATTCCAAACCTTCAAATGTCATCTTGCTCAACATATAGTTGGTGGTCCCATTTAAAATACCTGTAATTTCCTCAATTTCATCCGCAGTCAGGGATGAATTTAACGGGCGGATAATGGGAATCCCGCCGCCTACGCTCGCCTCAAACAAAAAGTTAATGCTCTTATCCTTGGCAATGGCAATCAATTCCGCGCCATGTTTCGCCACCAGCGCTTTGTTGGAAGTGGTCACATTTTTGCCGGACAAAAGCGCCCTCTTTACAAACGTATATGCTGGCTCCACGCCGCCCATGGCCTCCACCACCACCTGGATTTCAGGGTCATCTGCAATAATATCATAATCATGCACCACCTTATCTTCCATAGGGTCTCCTGGGAAATCCCTTAAATCCAGGATATATTTTACCTGGATTTCATCCCCTGCCCGTTTGGCAATGCTCTCCTGGTTGGTGTTCAACACTTCCACCACGCCAGAACCAATGGTCCCGTAACCTAAAATAGCTATTTTAATCATAATTTCCTCCCTGTCTGTTATGCTGGCAGCGATTTATTCCCTAGCCAATATTTTTAAATAATGGATCCCGTCCTGCTGCTCGATATTCTCCACCATCTGGGATACATTTTTTGTATCTGGAAGCACATCAACGCTTATAGTTAACGATGCGACCCCATTCACTGGGATACTTTGATGGATCGTCAGGATATTGGCGTTGTATTCTGCCACAGTCCCAAGCACCTGGGACAATAACCCTGGCTCGTCATCCATCTGAATCACCATTGTGATTGTTTTCCCCCTGGCATTGTCATGGAATGGGAAAATATCATCCTTATACTTATAAAAAGAGCTGCGGCTGATGCCAACCATCTCGGTAGCTTGCTGTACCGATTCCGCCCGCTCTGATTCCAGCAGCCGTTTTGCCTCCACCACTTTCAGCAGCACTTCCGGAACCGCTTTTTTCTTTAACACAAAATACTTTGTTTTCTCTTCCATGCTGTCCTCCAGCCTGCTGCATATTATTCCATGTATTTCTGTGAGATACATCTGTAGTCATAGGAAAGATATTAGCATATTTATTTTCAGAATGCAACCTGTTTTTAAAATTTCCTGCTGCCCCCACTGGAGCTTCGCCCGCCTGCCCCTGTATGTATTGTGCTTCTGCCGCCTTGGCTGCCGCCATCTGAACTTTCCCTTGGAATGTGCCTGTGGGTAATGAATTGGTTTACCAGCCTGTCTTTTTGGCTTTTAAGCCGGATTCTGCCATTTTTCTCGATTGGATACTGTGGGCCGCCAAATTTCAGGCGGTATGTGCCAATGACAGAGCCTGCCGTAACACCTCCTGCAACAATTGCCGCAATTGCCGCAATCAGAGCCTCTATCCTAGTTATCCTGCGATGCCCCTTCTTGTAATCTGTAACTTCCCCAGTATCTTGATTATAGAGGTAATTATCCTTTGGGTTTTCTTCCTGGTATGCCTGATAGGCCTCCGAAAGCATCGCTTCTAGCGTTCCCCCATAGTCCTCTTTTGTAATCTTCTTATATCCGGCGTCCAGAATAGCGTCTGCCCTGTCATCGGTAATATAATACCTGCTTTCCCCAAACGCCCGTATTGCAATTTCCCGGTTGTCCATGTCAATCAGGCAGATTATCCCATCTTCTTTTTCCGTATATTCATCAAACCAAGTTTCTGCATACTCCTGTGCGCCCATGCCTTCTGCATCTTCTGTGGTCACAGCCATGACCTCCCAGCCAGAAGACTTTTCCAGTTCTTTGATTTGCTGGGCAATTCCTTTCCCCTCTTCTTCTGCCAAAAGCCCCGCTTGGTCCGTAAGCTGCGCATTTTGAGCCTTTGCCCCTACCGGGCATAAAAAGAAACACAATGCCAGCAAAACGGCAGCCAGCCTAAAGGTAAGCCTCATATAAAAAACCCTCCTATCAGCCCCAGCAGGAACACGGTTACAGAAACTATCCCGCTCAGTATCCACACTTTTTTAAGGTCAATGGGAAGTTCTCCATATACTTTTCCATTTTGCCCATTCATGGAATAATAGTAGAATTTCCCATCCCTGCCTTTGTAAGTTACCGTCCAAACAGGCAGGAGCAGATACTCCCAATTTTCCCTCTGGCGATTCAGGCGGCAGCCCTTAACAGACAAGGCGGTGTAGCCATGTATGGTACCCTTAAGGAGCTTCTCCCCATATTCCTTGGCCTCAGCCCTTACTTCTGTTTCCAGCTCGCCTTGTTCCATATCACGCTTTTCTGCCAGGAACCCAGAAAGGTATCCCATATGGAATTCCTGCGCCTTTGCCATATCATAGGGCAAAACTCCGGCAGAAAGCTTGCTGTTTGCCTTTTTCAAGGCATTCTTGGCAAGGTCTTCTAGGTGTATGTCCCCAGCTCGCTCCACCTGGTATAACTTTGTCTCTGTATATTCTGTATCGCCGCTTCGCCATACCCGGATATGCTTCCCTTCTGCCTCCATGCTCCCCTCTAAGTCCATATCCACCATCCAATAGGGGAAATAGACCCCTGAAATCTTTTCAATCTGGCTTTTACAGAAAAATGCTCTGGGGACAAATTTTTTATGCTGCACATATTCTAAGAATTTTTCTGTAGCCTGCCTTTTGTCAATGGCAAATGGAATAATTTTATCTGGCATAAACTCCCCAGACACCCTTCCTGACAGCACCACCGGATTATGGCAATAATAGCAAAAGGATGCCGCTGTAGTATCATCTGTGACAATCTGCGCCCCGCAGCTTGGGCAACTGTATACATTGCCCTTTTCGCCTCCCGCCCCTTTAAGGCTGGCGCTTTCCTGCCTTCCCTCCTGCCGCCCTGGCTGCATCTGGCTTAATTCTTCCTGCGAAAACGCAGAAGTACAGTATTCACACTTATACTTCTGCGTTCTTGGATTAAATACCAGCTCGCCGTCGCAGTTAGGGCATTTATAACTGACAACTGCCATTTGTTTTCTCCTTATTCCCTTACTTTGATGGGCTTCCGCACTCGGAACAGAATTTCCCGCTGTTGACTGCCCCACAGGCGCAAGTCCAAGCCCCTTTCTTCTCTGGCTTAGGCGCGCCGCATTCAGAACAGAATTTCCCACTGTTCACCTGCCCGCAGCTACAAGTCCAGCCTTCTGGGTCTTTTGGCTTGGGCTGCCCGCATTCGGAGCAGAACTTACCGCTATTTTGCGCCCCGCAGGCACAAACCCAGCTAGGTTTTTGCATATTCTGGACATGCTGGGCGCTTACTTGCGAGGCATGCTGCATCTGCATTTGCTGCATATTGGCTGCGGAAGCCGCGCCCATGGCGCTCCCTGCCGCCTGCGTCCCTACGCCCATGCCCATAAACCCCGCCATGGCGCCATTGGCATTGGAGCCTGCCGCTTCTAACCCCCGCGCCACATGCCCCTGCAAGTACCCTTCCCGCACGGTTGGGTCGCTAAGCATAGCGCCCTCGTTGCGCATATTGATGAGTTCTGTAGATTTCTCATCGTAGGAAACGCTGGCAATCCCCACTGCCTGGATTTCCATGCCGCGCATCCGGTTCCAATCCCCGTCCAGCGTATCCGCCATATATTTTCCCAGCTCCCGCCCTTTGGAAGCCACATAAGATATACGGATCCCATCCGCGGACATCTGGTTAATGGCAGATTGGAGCGCCTCTAAAAATTCTGCAAGGTACTGCTCGTTGATATCCTCAATTTCCACCTGCCCTGCATTTCTGGGAATTGCTTCTGCATAAAAGCGGATTGGGTCTGTTATCTTGATGGAATACGTCCCATGGGCCCGCAGGAACAGTTCCGCATTATAAAAATTATCAAAATAATTGATGGGGTTCCTGGTGCCAAACTTAATCCCTTTGATTTCCTGTAAATTAATATAAAATACTTTCTGTTTGGTTGGGGCCTGGCCGCCAAACTTGATGCGTTGGAAGGATTCCTTCACGGCATCCCTTAACTGCCCGTGAAAAAGGGAAGGCAGCGCGGAATTATCTACTTTATAATAGCCTGGCTCCGCCGTGTAATCCACAATTTTGCCCCCATCCACCAGCATCATAAACTGATTGTCATAGACATGGACCACAGAGCCATTACTTACTGTATCGCTCGAGCCTTTTACATTTTGCCCTTTACGGACCTTAACCCCTGTGGTAAATACGGTCCTGTCCCCCATATCCCCAGGCTCATACACTTCCAGCCATTGGTCCGCCAGCCCGCCGGACACTGCCTGCATCGCCGCCCTGATAATTCCCATTCTTATTTCCTCCTGTTTTGCCTTATTTCCCTTCCAGGCTGCGCCATTTTAGGTAGGCATTGATAAATAAATCCAGCTTGCCGTCCATCACGCTGTCCACATTCCCAGTTTCCGCGTTGGTGCGGTGGTCCTTCACCATGGTGTAGGGCTGCATGACATAAGAACGGATCTGGTTCCCCCAGCCAATTTCTGTCACTTCCCCCCGGATATCAGCAGCCTTCTTCTCATTCTCTTCTTGTTTTAAAAGATACAGCTTGGCCTTTAACATCTGCATTGCCTTATCTTTATTCATATGCTGGGAACGTTCATTCTGGCATTGCACCACAATCCCTGTTGGAAGATGGGTAATGCGGATTGCCGAAGAGGTCTTATTGATATGCTGCCCGCCTGCCCCGCTGGACCGGTAGGTATCTATCCGCAGCTCATCGTCTTTAATTTCAATATCCAAATCCTTCTCAATATCCGGCATTACATCACAGGAGGCAAAGGAGGTCTGCCGTTTGCCCGCCGCATTAAAAGGCGAAATACGCACCAGGCGGTGTACGCCTTTTTCGGATTTCAGATAGCCATAGGCGTTTTGCCCGCGCACCTCAAAGGTGATAGATTTAATGCCTGCTTCCTCCCCATCCAGGGAATCCAGCACTTCCACCTCAAACCCTTTATCGTCCGCCCACCGTTTGTACATCCGGTAAAGCATAGAATTCCAGTCGCAGGACTCTGTCCCCCCTGCCCCGGCATGGAGTGAGACAATTGCATGTTCCCCATCGTATTCCCCAGAGAGCAGCGTCTTAATCCTGATATTCTCAAAGGTATCTTCAAATTCCTGCAAAGCTTCCTGAATTTCTGGGATTAAAGAAGCGTCATTCTCCTCATAGCCCATTTCCAGCAATGTCTCAATGTCCTCATACTGCCCAGAAAGCTGCGCATAAGTCTCCACATCGTCCTTTAAGCTTTTCAGTTCTTTCATTTTCACCTGGGAAAGCTCCGTATTGTCCCAAAAATCCGGCGCTTCCATTTCCCGTTCTAATTCCTGGATCTTTTTCTCTTTATTTGCCAGGTCAAAGTGAATCCCTCACTTCCACTAACGGTTTTTTGTATGTGTTCAAAGTTGTTTTGAACTGGTCTAATTCTACCATCGTGTCACCTCTTTCTATCCATATTCTTGTTCCATTATAAAGTTTTCTGCCAATACCGTCAATGGGAACCTGAGCTTCTTTGCAGGTATTTCCTTTAGCACGCTATAAGTCAAGTCCATTAGCACCCACCTGCCTTTTTAATGCTT
>Ga0224483_100411_pt1 | contig 13317 bp, 10 predicted proteins | sample hydfratestSal1_FD_181453 | JGI IMG/M metagenome (GOLD analysis project Ga0224483, IMG submission 181453) | Metatranscriptome of mouse feces microbial communities from Columbus University, Ohio, United States - Sal1 (Metagenome Metatranscriptome) ... | reverse complement strand
GGTTTTTATACTCTGCCACAACCCCAAGCTGCTCCTCAACCCGAAGAAGCTGGTTGTATTTTGCCGTGCGCTCTGCCCGGCAGGGGGCACCAGTCTTAATCTGCCCCGCGTTCACCGCCACTGCTAAATCTGCAATAAATGTATCCTCTGTTTCACCAGAACGGTGGGAAATCACTGCCCGGTACGCATTTTTGTGGGCAGTCTCAATGGCTTCCATGGCTTCTGTCAATGTCCCAATCTGATTCACTTTAATCAAAATGGCGTTTGCCGTCCCAAGCTTAATGCCGGCATCCAAGCGTTTTGTGTTGGTCACAAACAAATCGTCCCCCACCAACTGGACCTTTTCCCCTAGCTGCTCTGTCATTGCTTTCCATCCGTCCCAGTCTTCCTCATCCAGCCCATCCTCGATGGAGATAATTGGGAACTTCTCAATCAGCCCTGCATAGTACTCTATCATCTCACTGGTATTGCGGGCAACCTTTTCCCCTTTGACTTTGGACTCCCCTGGAAAATGGTACATGCCCGTCTTTTCATCATACAGCTCACTGGCTGCCGCATCCAAGGCAATTTTAAAATCTTCCCCTGGCGCATACCCAGAAGCCTTCACTGCCTTTTGGATCAGTTCCAGCACAGATAATGTGTCCGGCAGGTCCGGCGCAAATCCGCCTTCGTCCCCAACTGCTGTGGAAAGCCCTTCCTTCTCACAGATTTTTTTCAGGTTATGGTATACCTCCGCACACATGCGAAGCCCTTCCTGGAAGCTTTTTGCGCCCACAGGCATAATCATAAATTCCTGAAAGTCCACCGTATTGTCTGCATGGCGGCCGCCATTTAAGATATTCATCATGGGGACTGGCATCTGCTTTGCATTGGTGCCGCCCAAGTACTGGTACAAAGGCAGCTCCATGGCTTTTGCAGCAGCCCTTGCCACTGCCAGGGATACGCTCAGCATGGCATTTGCGCCCAGATTGATTTTGTCATCCGTCCCATCCTCCGCAATCAGGGTACGGTCTATCTCCACCTGATTCAGCGCATTCTTCCCCACCAAAACTTTTGCAATTTTATCATTTACATGCTTCACCGCATTTTGGACCCCAAGGCCGAAATACCTTGGTTCCCCATCCCTTAACTCCACTGCCTCAAACTGCCCGGTAGAGGCTCCAGACGGCACGGCGGCGCGCCCAGTCGTTTTTTTCCCATTGCTGGTCGTCTCCACTGTCACGTCCGCCTCAACAGTAGGGTTCCCCCTGGAATCTAAAATTTCCCTTGCATGGATGTCCGTAATTTTCAAACACAAGCTCATAGCTGCTCTCCTTTCGCTTCCTATCACATTAGGTGGTTGCGAAACTGCCAAATTACCAAAGTTTTTGAATGGTATAGGAAATTCATAAAACGATTGCGTTTCGCAAATGCCTACCTATCATAGAGTTTTCCTGTTTAGAGTATTTGCAGGAAGCTTTGGAATTATGCAAAGGCAAAGCTTTTTGTATTTTTAATGACCCCATGATTCTATCGTGAAATACCCCGCGGCAAGCTACGGGGTATTTACCCTCACGGCATTATAAAAGGGCAAAACAAAGGGAAATAGCCTGTCCCTAAGCATTTCCCTTTGCATCTTCCATCTTATTTTTTCTTATACATTAATCTCCGCTGTCATACCAAGGGCTGACTGGTTCTTTTCCAGGACAGGCTGCACCGCCTGCGCCAGGAACTTTTCCACCTGCAGCGGCGCCCGCCCTACATACTTGGACGGCTCCATGGAACGTTCCAATTCTTCTAATGTCAGGTTAAACGTCGCATCGCCTGCAATCAATGCAAGCAGGTTATTGTCTTTCCCCTCTTCCTTGACATTCTTGCCTGCCTCCATGGAAAGCTGGCGGATTTTTTCATGCAGTTCTTGCCGGTTCCCGCCATTTTTCACTGCATCCATCATAATATTTTCTGTGGCCATAAAAGGCAGCTCCGCCATCATATGCTTACGGATTACTTCCTCATACACCACAAGCCCATCCACCACATTCAGGCACAAATCCAAAATCCCATCCACTGCAAGGAAGCCTTCTGGCACAGACAGGCGCTTGTTCGCGGAATCATCCAGGGTACGCTCAAACCACTGGGTTGCGGAAGTAATGGCAGGGTTTAACGCATCCACCATCACATACCTTGCCAGGGAAGCGATACGCTCACTGCGCATTGGGTTCCTCTTATACGCCATAGCGGAAGACCCAATCTGGTTTTTCTCAAACGGTTCCTCCACTTCTTTCAAATGCTGCAAAAGCCGGATGTCATTGGACATTTTATGGGCGCTGGCCGCTATCCCTGCAAGGACGTTCAATACCCTGGCGTCCACCTTCCTGGAATATGTCTGCCCAGACACTGAGTAACATTCCGCAAATCCCATTTTGTGCGCAATCATTGGGTCGATCTTGTCAATGGTTTCCTGGTCGCCGGCAAATAATTCCTGGAAGCTTGCCTGAGTCCCGGTTGTCCCTTTGGAACCCAGCAGCTTCAGGCTCCCCATCACATATTCCAAATCCTCCAGATCCATCAAAAATTCCTGTAGCCACAATGTCGCGCGTTTCCCTACCGTGGTAGGCTGCGCTGGCTGGAAATGGGTAAATGCAAGGGTTGGGAGCGCTTTATAAGTATCTGCAAACTTTGCCAGCTCTGCAATCACATTAACCAGCTTCTTATGCACCAGCTTCAAGGCCTCATCCATAACAATAATGTCGGTATTATCCCCCACATAACAAGAAGTCGCCCCTAAATGGATAATCCCAGCCGCCTTCGGGCATTGCTGCCCATAGGCATACACATGGCTCATCACGTCATGCCTTACTAATTTCTCCCGTTCTCTTGCAACTTCATAATTGATATCCTCTGCATGGCTTTTTAATTCATCAATCTGTTCCTGCGTGATGACAGGCTTCCCGTTCTCGCTTAAGCCAAGTTCCATCTCTGTTTCTGCAAGGGCAATCCAAAGTTTCCTCCAGGTACGGAATTTCATATCTGGGGAAAAAATATACTGCATCTCCTTGCTTGCATACCGTTCTGATAACGGGCTGTTATATCTGTCTGTAGCCATTTCTGTCTCCTTCCTTATCTATTACTCCAGCAGTGAAATATAAAACCATAGGGCAGTCACCGCTTAAAGCTTCCGCGAATATCCTCTTTGGGTGGCTGTATAGGATATTCCCCAGTAAAGCAGCCCCGGCAAATGGAAAGCCCTTCTGCCATCTCCCCCAGCCGCCCAATATCCAGATACCCCAGGGAATCCGCCCCTATGGCTTGGCAGATTTCTTCTACCGAATGGCGGTACGCCACTAACTGCTCCCGTTCCGGGATGTCTGTCCCAAAATAGCAAGGCCACAAAAAGGGCGGGGAAGAAATACGCACATGAACTTCTTTTGCCCCTGCCTCACGCAGCATTTTTACAATACGCCCAGAGGTAGTCCCACGGACAATGGAGTCGTCTATCATAACGGCCCTTTTCCCCTTTACCGCTTCCGTCAAGACATTTAGCTTTACCTTAACACTGGACTCCCTGCTGCTCTGCCCCGGCTTGATAAACGTCCGCCCCACATAGCAGTTTTTAATAAATGCCGTGCCATACGGAATGCCAGATTCCATGGCGTACCCAAGGGCCGCGGCATTGCCAGATTCCGGAACGCCCACCACAAGGTCCGCCTCCACCGGCGTGTCCATCGCCAGAAAACGCCCTGCCTGCACCCTGGAAGCATATACGCTTACCCCGTCAATCCGGCTGTCTGGCCTTGCAAAATAAATATATTCAAAAATGCATCTCGCTTCCTGCCCTTTGGGGAGGCAAAGGCTGGTATCTGACTTGATGCCTTCTGGCGTAATTGTCACGATCTCCCCCGGAAGGACATCACGCACAAACTCTGCCCCAATCGTCTCCAATGCGCAAGTCTCAGAAGCAATGATATATGCATGCCCACGCTTCCCAATGCATAGGGGCTTGAAGCCAAACGGGTCCCTTGCCCCAATCAGCTTGCGCGGGCTCATGACAACCAGCGCAAACGCGCCTTTTAATTTTTCGGCCGCACGGCAAACCGCGTCTTCCACAGCATGGGTATTCAAACGCTCCCTTGCAATATGGTAGGCAATTACCTCTGAGTCAATGGTCGTTTGAAAAATCGCCCCCGTATATTCCAATTCCCTGCGTAATTCATTCACATTGACCAGGTTCCCATTATGGGCAAGGCCCAGTGTCCCTTTTACATAATTCAGCACCAATGGCTGGGCGTTTTCATGGGTAGATGCCCCAGTCGTGGAATAGCGCACATGCCCTACCCCAATGTCCCCTTTCAGCCCTTCCAGGGACTCTTGGGTAAACACCTCGTTCACCAGCCCCATCCCTTTTTGGGACGCCACCTTCCCCTTAGGCCCTGTTGTGCTGCCTACTGCAATGCCGCAGCTTTCCTGCCCTCTATGCTGCAAAGCAAACAGCCCATAGTAAATCGTGGACGCCACATCATTCCCATCAAAATCATATATCCCAAAAACACCACACTCTTCATGCAGCTTATCAAAATCCGTGTGGGCCCCTATCTTTCTGTCCTCCATAAATCCCTCCAGCTAGGTTTATGCAAATGCTTCACCGGTCAAAAGCCCATAAGCTTCTTTGTATTTGTCCACCGTCTTTTCCACTACTTCTTCTGGCAGCAAATACCCGCTGTCTGGATTTTCCTTTAACCAATCCCGGACAAACTGTTTGTCAAAGGAGGGCTGGGATGTCCCAGGCGTATACCCTTCCACTGGCCAGAACCTGGAGCTGTCTGGAGTAAGCATCTCATCCCCCAAAACCACATTCCCATTTTCATCCAGGCCAAATTCAAATTTGGTGTCCGCAATGATAATCCCTTTGCCCCGTGCATATTCCGCACATTTTTTATATAAATTGATGGTGCATTCCTGGATTTGCTTCGCATATTCCGCCCCTTTGCCTGGATGTAACTTTTCTAAAATCTCCACGCTTTCCTCAAAGGTAATATGCTCATCGTGCAAGCCCAAATCCGCTTTTGTAGTTGGCGTATAAATCGGCTCTGGAAGCTTGTCTGACTCTTTCAAGCCTTCGGGCAGGCGGATGCCGCATACCGTCCCATCCTTCTGATAGCTCTCCCAGCCGCTCCCTGTTATATATCCACGGACAATGCACTCCACTGGAAGCATTTTTAGCTTCTTGCATTTCATGCTGTTCCCGTCAAACTCTTTTGTTTGGAAAAATTCAGGCATATCTGCCACTTCTGTAGAAAGCATATGGTTTGGCACAATGTCTTTTGTAAAGTCAAACCAAAATTTCGACATCTTTGTTAAAATTGCACCCTTTTGTGTAATTTTGTTTTTTAAGATCACGTCAAAAGCTGAAATCCTGTCTGTCGCTACAATAATAAGGCTGTCCCCATTATCATAAACCTCACGCACTTTCCCTTCTTTTACTGGTTTAAATTCCTGAATACTCATTGTTTCCTCCATTCTTATTATGCCGCTCCACTCCAATTGAAACACTATTATCCTGAATATCCCTTCTGATATCCGGGTTTATTATAATACAGGCCCTTTCTGTTCGTCAATGCATATTTTTTTGCTTGCCAACTCTAAAATCTCATGCTAAACTAGTACCAAAATACTATTCCAAAACTACAAAGGAGGTCAAATCAACCATGCTGGAAAAGCAAAGAAGTAAACGAATCCTCACAGACATTCGTCTCTCTATTTGTGATCTATACAAACAGGATGCTTCTGGCATCCACCATCTGGAAGTCCCCATTGAATTGACCAATATTTCAGAACATAGCGTTGGGTTAATCTCTGAATGCATCCTCCCCATGCAGTGCTTCCATGCATGCCTGGACCTAGGGGCAGTCCCAGAGTTCCTAATTAAGCTAAAGGTTACCCACTGCTCTATGTTAGAACATGCCCGGTATGCATATGTCTGTGAGTTTGTGGAGCTGGAAGATTCCTTCCGCACTTCCATCCGAAACCATATGTGTTCCAGAGAATAGTTATTTTTTATCTAAAGGCATCCCCCGCAAACCTGAGCATTAGGCCTGCGGGGGATGCTTCTGCCTTAGGGCATATAGAAAAATTGCTTGATATAAATTCCTTTTCCTTACCGTTTTACTAACAAGGATTTCCCAGTCATTTCTTCTGGCTGCTCCATCCCCATAATCTCAATCAGGGTAGGCGCAATGTCTGCCAGGCATCCGCCCTCCCTTAAGGTATAATTGTCGTCATAATTAATCAGGATAAACGGCACTGGGTTGACGGTATGGGCGGTAAAACTCTCCCCTGTGCTGTAATCTATCAACTGCTCTGCATTCCCATGGTCCGCGCACAAGAACATTACGCCATCCACTTCTTTCAGCGCTTCCACAGCCTTGCCAACACATTCATCCACTGCTTCCACAGCTTTAATTGCCGCTGCTTCCACGCCAGTATGCCCTACCATGTCAGGATTTGCAAAGTTAATGATAATCACATCATACTTATCAGACTTAATCGCCTCCACCAGCCTGTCGCAAACTTCATATGCGCTCATTTCCGGCTTCAAATCGTAAGTCGCCACTTTCGGGGAATTTACCAAAATCCTGTCTTCCCCTTTGTTCGGCTCCTCCACGCCGCCATTAAAGAAAAAGGTGACATGGGCATATTTCTCTGTCTCTGCTATCCTTGCCTGAGCCTTCCCATGGTCAGCCAAAAACTGCCCAAACGTATTGCTCAGTTCCACTTTATGGAACGCCACCGTTTTATTTGGGATTGTAACGTCATATTCTGTAAAGCAGATGTAAGTCACATCTTTCCTTTTGCCTCTGTCAAACCCGTCAAACTCGTCCATACAGAAAGTCCTGGTAATCTCCCTTGCGCGGTCAGGGCGGAAATTAAAGAAAATAATAGTGTCATTATCTTTGATTGTGGCAACTGGCTCCCCATCCTTCTCTACCACGGTTGGAACCACAAATTCGTCTGTCACATCTTCCGTATAGGAAGCCGCCACTGCTTCCACTGCATTGGCCACACGTTTCCCTTCGCCGTCCACAAGGGCTTTGTAGGCAGCTTCCACCCTGTCCCAACGGTTGTCTCGGTCCATCACATAGTAACGGCCCATAACAGTTGCAATCTCGCCTATGCCAATTTCCTGCATTTTATTTTCCAGCGCTTCCATAAACCCTTTGCCGGAAGTTGGGGATGTGTCGCGCCCATCAAGGAAGCAATGCACATATACATGTTCAACGCCTTCCCTTTTTGCCAGTTCCAGCAGCCCATATAAATGGGTGTTATGGCTGTGTACGCCGCCGTCTGACAACAGCCCGTACAAATGCAGGGCGGAGTGGTTGTCCTTGGCGTTCTTTATGCCTTTTAACAGCGCCTCATTTTTAAAGAAGCTGCCGTCTTCAATCTCTTTTGTAATCCTGGTCAATTCCTGATAGACAATCCTTCCTGCACCCATATTCAAATGCCCAACTTCAGAATTCCCCATCTGCCCGTCTGGCAGCCCTACGGAAAGCCCGCTTGCATATCCCCTGACAAAGGGGCAGTCTTTCATCAACCCATCAATATTAGGCGTATTTGCCTCATATACTGCATTTGCCTCATGCTTTTCATTCAATCCAAATCCATCTAAAATCATTAATACAGCAGGTTTTTTACTCATAAGGTCCTCCATCTTCCTTTCTCTGTCTTATAATGATATTCCATCTTATAAATTATAACACAACCCTCCACAAAAATACAATTAATTTATATATGGCTTCCGGCAATGAACCCTCACTGCCAGAAGCCACATACATTTACTTTATATTATTTTGCCATTTCAGCTTTCAACGCTTCTGTCAAAGCTGGGACAACTTTATGTAAATCCCCAACAACGCCGTAATCAGCTACATCAAAGATTGGCGCATCCTCATCTTTATTGATTGCGATGATGATATCTGCCTCTTCCATACCTGCCACGTGCTGGATAGCCCCAGAAATACCAATTGCAAAATATACATTTGGGCGTACTGTCTTACCAGTCTGCCCTACCTGCAAATCTACTGGTTTCCATCCATTTTCCACAACTGCGCGGGAGCAGCTTACAGTGCCGCCAATTACGTCCGCCAAATCCTGCAGCATCTTGAAGTTCTCTGCACTTCCAACCCCACGTCCGCCAGAAACAAGGATCTTTGCTTCCATGATGTCTTCGGTTTCTTTTATAGATTTTACAATGTTCAGGATTTCAACATATTTGTCATTTGCAGCAAAGCCAGGATTGTACTCTACTACATTTGCTTTTGCGCCCTTAATCGGGTCAATTTTCTGCATAACGCCAGGACGTACTGTCGCCATCTGAGGACGGTTGTCCGGGCATGCGATGGTAGCGATTGTATTGCCGCCAAATGCAGGACGCGTCATTAATAACTGGTTGTGCTTCTGCTCATTTTCCTTGCCTGGAACAGGGTTCAATGGGAAATCGCCGATTTCCAGTACGGTACAGTCTGCGGTCAAGCCTGTCTTTACCCTTGCAGACACGCGCGGCCCAAGGTCACGCCCAATTGCAGTAGCGCCTACCAACATAATTTCTGGTTTGTATTCATTGATTACAGATGCAAGCGCATGGGTATATGGCTCTGTCCTGTATTCTTTCAATTCTGGATCATCCACAACGATTACCTTATCAGCGCCATACTCTGCCAACTGGTCTGCCAAATCTTTTACGCCAGAACCAATCAATACTGCTGTCACATCTGTATCTAAATCTTTTGCCAAGTCTTTTGCTTTGCCAAGCAGCTCAAATGCAATACCGCTTAATACGTTATCTACCTGCTGTGCAAAGACATATACTCCTTTATATGCTTCTAAACCCATTATTTTCACCACTTTCCTTATTTTTACGGATATATTAGATTACGTGTTTCTCTTTTAATTTACCTGTAATATAGGCAACTGCATCTTCTGGTGTGTCAGGCACAACTTTTTCCCCTGCGCCCTTCTTCACTTTGTCAGATGCTTTTGCAATCTTGGTAGGTGATCCTTTCAGGCCAAGGTCAGAATCGTCCACATCCTTTAAATCCGCCCGGCCCCATACCGTCACTTCTTTGTCATAAGCGTCAAAAATTCCGCCTGGTGACATATAACGCGGCTCATTTAATTCGGAAAGAGCGGTAACCAAACATGGCATTTTTGCCTTTAATTCATGATATCTATCTTCATACTGACGTTGAACCACTACATAGTCCCCGTCAATTTTGATTTCTTGTGCATAAGAAATTACAGGAATGTCCAAATGTTCGGAAATCTGTGGCCCAACCTGTGCGGTGTCCCCGTCAATTGCCTGACGACCAGTGATAATCAGGTCATATTCCAGATTCCGGATTGCCCCTGCAATTGTAGTAGAGGTAGCCCATGTATCAGCCCCTCCTAATACTCTGTCTGTTACAAGGATCCCTTTGTCGGCACCCATTGCCATAGCTTCACGAAGCACTTCGTCTGCTTTTGGAAGCCCCATAGTAAGCACGGTAACTTCTGCACCATACTGCTCTTTTAACCTGAGCGCTGCTTCTAATCCAGCTTTATCGTCCGGGTTCATGATCGTAAGCATTGCGCCTCTGTCCAGAGTACCATCTGGATTGAATTTCACTCCGCCTTTGGTATCTGGTACCTGTTTTATACATACAACGATTTTCACGGTAATTCACTCCTTATTGTTATTATTTTATTACTATTTCAATAATGCGCCGGAAATAACCATACGCTGAACCTCAGAAGTCCCTTCATAGATCTCTGTGATCTTAGCGTCGCGCATCATACGCTCTACATCGTATTCCCTGATGTATCCATATCCGCCAAACAACTGTACGCACCTGGTTGTTACATCCATAGCCACTTCTGCTGCAAATAATTTTGCTTTTGCCGCCTCTACAGAGTAAACCTTCTGGGTAGCCTTTGCCATAGCAGCTTTGTATACCAAAAGCTGTGCTGCCTCAATCTTAGCTGCCATATCTGCCAACTGGAACTGAGTGTTCTGCTGTGCTGCGATAGAACGTCCAAACTGTTTCCTCTCTTTTGTGTAAGCAACAGTTGCGTCCAATGCGCCTTCTGCAATACCAAGAGCCTGAGCTGCAATACCGATACGGCCGCCATCCAATGTATGCATTGCGATTGGGAAGCCTTTGCCTTCTGGCCCTAACAGGTTCTCTTTCGGGATCCTGCAGTCTTCAAAAATCAATTCATAGGTAGCAGACCCGCGGATACCCATTTTCTTTTCCTTTGTCCCAAAGGAGAAGCCTGGGGTCCCTTTTTCTACGATAAAGGTGGAGAAATTCTTTTTCTTCCTTCCCCTTCTGTCTTCTACCACGCTTGTAATAGCGATTACAATATAGATATCAGCTTCTTTTCCGTTGGTGATAAAGCATTTAGAGCCGTTCAGCACCCATTCGTCCCCATCCAGGACAGCCTTTGTCTGGCAGCCTTGCGCGTCTGTGCCAGCGCCTGGCTCAGTCAGTGCAAATGCGCCTAATTTCTCGCCTTTTGCCAAAGGTGCAAGGTATTTCTGTTTCTGCTCTTCATTCCCATATGTCATAATAGGGTCGCAGCAGAGTGAAGTATGGGCGGATACGATAACGCCTGTGGTGCCGCATACTTTTGATAACTCTTCCACGCACATAATGTAGGTAAGTGGGTCGCAGCCCTGCCCGCCGTACTCTTTCGGGATTGGGATTCCCATAAACCCTATTTTCTGCATTTTTTCCACAGTCCCTTTTGGGAATTGTTCTGTCTCATCAACTTCCTGGGCAAGGGGCTTTACTTCTTTTTCAGCAAACTCCCTGAAAAGAGTCCTCGCCATTTCATGTTTCTTATCTAAAGAAAAATCCATGATACTTTTCCTCCAAACTTTCTTTTATTTTATGGAATGGGGCTGTCGCATTAAGGTTCCCTTATTGCGGCAGCTCCACATAATTCAATACAGCATTGGCCAAACCTCGTCCCGCCATGCCTTCCTTTATGTATTATTTGCTGTAGTCATAGAAGCCGATGCCAGTCTTCTGCCCCAGCTTACCTGCACGTACCATTTTCTTTAACAATGGATGCGGGCGGTATTTTGGATCCCCTGTCTCATCATATAATACATTCATGATTGCAAGGCAGATATCCAGCCCAACTAAGTCTCCCAAAGCCAGAGGCCCCATTGGATGGTTTGCGCCTAATTTCATAGCGGTGTCAATGCCTTCTACGGAAGCTACGCCGTCTGCATAGATGCCAACTGCTTCATTGATCATTGGGATTAAGATCCTGTTTACAACAAACCCTGCAGCTTCGTTCACTTCTACTGGAGTTTTGCCGATCTCTTCAGAAATCTTAACGATTTTGTCTTTCATGTCATCTGGTGTGTTCTCACCTTTGATAACCTCAATCAGCTTCATAACCGGAGCTGGGTTAAAGAAATGCATACCGATTACCGGCCTGTCAAGCCCTGCGCCAATTTCTGTAATGGAAAGGGAAGATGTGTTGGTTGCGAACATGCAGTCTTTCTTTACAATATCCTGCAGCTCTTTGAATGTCTGTTTCTTAATATCCATTACTTCCAATGCCGCTTCTACGATTAAATCGCAGTCACCACAGATTTCTTTTGTGCCTGTAGTAATTTTTGCAAGGATTGCATCCGCTTTTTCCTGGTCCATTTTGCCCTTTGCAACTCTTTTTTCAAACCCTTTTGCAATTTTCTTCTTGCCATTTGCTGCAAATTCGTCATTAATATCGCAAAGGCATACTTCATACCCTTCTGTCTGTGCAAATGCCTGTGCAATTCCGGAACCCATGGTCCCTGCCCCAATAACGCCAACTTTCATGATAGTCCTCCTTAAATTATTCTATACTTACCAGGCTAAACGCCCAATAAGGAATGAGGCACCAAGGCGCATCCGCCCCGGCGCCTGCACTTTCCTGCTTAAATTAGTCCCTTTCCACGATGGTGGAGCATCCCATGCCACCGCCGATGCACAAGGTTGCAAGCCCTTTCTTCGCATCGCTTCTTTGCATCTCATGGAGCAAAGTAACAAGGATACGGCATCCGCTGGCACCTACTGGATGGCCAAGTGCGATTGCGCCTCCGTTTACATTTACTTTTTCCATATTGAAGTTTAAGTCATGCGCCACTGCTAAGGACTGAGCTGCAAATGCTTCATTTGCCTCTACCAGGTCCATATCGTCAATGGTCAGGCCTGTCTTTTCAAATACTTTCTTTGTGGAAGCGACTGGGCCAACACCCATAATAGATGGGTCAACTCCGCCAAGCGCGCCTGCTACGAAGGTTGCCATTGGCTTCACGCCTAATTCTTTCGCCTTTTCCTCGCTCATAACAACAACTGCTGCTGCACCGTCATTGATGCCGGAAGCGTTTGCTGCTGTAACGATGCCGTCTGGCTTAAATGCCGGGCGCAGTTTGGAAATGCTTTCTTTGGTTGTGCCAGGGCGCGGGCCTTCGTCTGTATCTACAATTACAGTTTTCTTCTTCTGTTTCACTTCTACCGGAACGATTTCGTCTTTGAATTTGCCATCGTTGATTGCTTTTTCACATTTCTGCTGTGAATTAGCTGCAAACTCATCTAACTGCTCTCTGGTCAGTCCCCATTTCTCTGCTACGTTTTCTGCAGTGATACCCATATGGTACTGATTGAATGCATCCCACAATGCATCATTTACCATGGTGTCAACCAGGGTAGCATTGTTCATTCTGTATCCGTAACGTCCCTGCATAGCTGCATAAGGAGCCATAGACATGTTTTCCATACCGCCTGCCACAACGATATCAGCATCGCCTGCCTGAATCATCTGAGCAGCCATATTCACACAGTTCAAACCGGAACCACAAACTACGTTTACAGTAACTGCCGGCGTCTCGATTGGCAAACCAGCTTTGATGGAAGCCTGACGTGCTACGTTCTGCCCCAAGCCAGCCTGGATTACGCACCCCATATATACATGGTCAACCTTATCAGCCGGAACGCCAGCCCTGCTCAATGCTTCTTTGATAACGATAGATCCCAATACCGGTGCTGGAGTTGTGCTTAAAGCCCCTCCCATAGTTCCGATTGCGGTACGGCATGCGCCTGCTAAAACAACTTTCTTTGCCATTTTCTTCGTCTCCTTTTTTCATAATATGTATCGTGAAAACACTTTTGACAAAATCACCAATGTGCCTGTTATTTTTTTAACAATCTTTTGCCAAAAAAAAGGAAAACAGGTTGCTGGCACCTTCCAATTCTGCCATGCCTGCAAAATACTTCTAAAAATTCCCGTTTTTCCAGTGTTTTCTTC
>Ga0224483_100407_pt1 | contig 13366 bp, 11 predicted proteins | sample hydfratestSal1_FD_181453 | JGI IMG/M metagenome (GOLD analysis project Ga0224483, IMG submission 181453) | Metatranscriptome of mouse feces microbial communities from Columbus University, Ohio, United States - Sal1 (Metagenome Metatranscriptome) ... | reverse complement strand
GTTCGAGTGACAAGGATGCTTTTAGTGCAATAATTATGGCACTAAAAGCATCCTTTTGACAATAGAGCGTCTGAAAATTCACTCCTGTCATCTGCATTCCCCACTTGCAGTTTGCATCAAATTCGGTCGGCGCAGCCCGCTACGCCTCATTTATTTGGTACAAATTTTCTGCAAAGTGAGGAATACATTTATTGGAAAGCAATTTTCAGACACTAGTACAACGAATTTTAAGTAATTAACATCTTCACTTGCCTAATTGTCCAGCTACTATGTCAGAAATCCTAGCCGTAGCCACCGCTACGCCGTCGTTTTTCTTCCTTGTATCTGAAACAATTATCCTGCGTGAATATATCAAAGACTTAATTTTCGTTGTACTAGATAATTTTTATTCTTTGCTGCCAAGCAATGTCTTTAATTTCAAAGCCTTATCAATATTTCCGTCTACTTTCAGTTTCTGCAGTGTCACTGCAAGGATAGGATCTGTCTTTCCTTCAGCAATTTTCCGCAATGTCTTTGCGGAACAAGTAAAAATAACATCTCTGTCATAATACTCATATGGTTCTACATACAGTTTGCCCTCTTTTACTTCTACATAGAATATGCCTTCTGCTTCCCCCGTAATATTAAACTGATATGCAAGATGTTCTGTAATATTGCTGGCATCAGCATCCATCAATTTTTTTTTCACTTCTTCAAAAAATGTTTCAAAAGTCATAATTCATTCCTCCTTTTTAAAAATCAAACAATGATAACTGGTTGGATTCTGGCAAGCCTCCCAAAATTCCGAGATCACTCATCAGATCAATAACTGTTTTTGATACCTTTGTGCGCTGACGGAAATCGTCTTTGGACAGAAATGGACCATCTTTCGCTGCTTCCACCACTGCTTCGGCTGATTTGTCCCCAAGCCCCTCAATACTATCCAGAGAGGGCATCAATTTTCCATCCATAATCTGGAACGCATGTGCCTGTGCGGTAAAGATGTCCAGAGGCATAAAATTAAAACCCCTGGCATACATCTCCTGAACGATTTTCATATCTTTGATAGTATCTTGTTCTTTTTTGGTCAGGGAATCTTTTCTGCGCTCATAGTCTGCAAGAAAATAATTCAGCTTCTCCTTTCCCTGGCACATAAGTTCGTAGCTGAAAGAAGTAGCGCGGATACTGAAAAATGCAGCATAATAGGCAAGTGGATGAAACACCTTACAATAGGCGATACGCCATGCCATCATGACATATGCCGCTGCATGTGCTTTGGGAAACATATATTTGATCTTTTTACAAGACCAGATATACCAGTCTGGCACATTGTGTTCTGTCATAACCTGTTCCCATTCAGGTCTTAATCCTTTCCCTTTGCGGACGCTTTCCATAATTGTAAAACTGAGCTCACTTTCAATGCCCATACCAATCAGATATGTCATGATATCGTCACGGGTACAGATGGCTGTGGAAATGGTGGCTTTTCCTTCTTGAATCAAAGTCTGAGCATTGCCCAGCCATACATCGGTACCATGGGAGAGACCAGATATCCGTACCAAATCTGAAAAAGATTGGGGATTGGTGTCAATAAGCATCTGAATAACGAATTCTGTTCCAAATTCTGGAATTCCCAGGGAACCAAGTTTACAGCCGCCGATATCCTCCGGCTCAATTCCCAGAGCTTTGGTACTTTGAAACAATGACATAACATCTGGGTCATCTAAGGGAATTTTCTGGGCGTCAATTCCCGTCAAATCCTCCAGCATACGAATCATGGTCGGATCGTCGTGTCCCAGAATGTCCAATTTCAGCAGATTGTGGTCAATGGAATGATAATCAAAGTGAGTGGTGACAATATCTGTAGTCATATCATTTGCCGGATGCTGGATGGGCGTGAAAGAATGGATTTCCTCTCCCAGCGGAAGTACGATAATTCCTCCCGGATGCTGCCCAGTGGTACGCCGGACTCCCACGCATCCCTGGACAATTCTGTCTATTTCACAGTTACGCTTACGTATGCCGCGTTCTTCATAATAATTTTTAATATACCCAAACGCGGTCTTATCAGCAAGAGTACCGATGGTGCCTGCACGATAAGTCTGACCGTAGCCAAAAATAACTTCACAGTAAGCATGTGCCTTACTCTGGTATTCTCCAGAGAAATTCAAATCAATATCCGGTTCTTTGTTTCCCTTAAATCCCAGAAATGTCTCAAAGGGAATATCAAACCCTTCTTTTTCCAGTGGTTCCCCACATACTGGGCAGTTTCGGTCTGGCATGTCACATCCTGCACGCCCTGCGTAAGCCCTGACTTCTTCGGAATCAAAATCACTGTAATGGCATGATTTGCAGTAATAGTGAGGGGATAACGGATTCACCTCCGTAATACCAGACATGGTAGCGACAAAAGAGGAACCTACTGATCCACGGGAGCCTACCAGATAACCATCCTCATTAGATTTCCAAACCAGCTTCTGCGCGATAATATACATCACTGCATAGCCATTGGAAATGATAGAATTTAATTCACGTTCCAGCCGTTCCTGCACAATCTCCGGAAGTTTATCACCATAGATTTCATGTGCCTTGTTATAACAGATATCGCGCAGCATCTGGTCAGAATTTTCAATGACAGGAGGACATTTATCTGGGCGGACAGGAGCGATTTTCTCACACATATCTGCAATTTTATTGGTATTGGTAATCACCACTTCCTCTGCTTTTTCACTGCCCAGATACGCAAACTCCTTAAGCATCTCTTCGGTGGTCCGTAAAAACAACGGCGCCTGGTCGTCGGCGTCTTTGAATCCCTTTCCAGCCATGATAATCCGCCGGTATACTTCATCCTCAGGATCAAGAAAATGTACGTCACAAGTTGCCACTACCAGTTTACGAAATTCTTCTCCCAGTTTTACAATCCGGCGATTAATATCTTTTAATTCTTCTTCAGAGGACACCTGAGGATTATCGCCTCTGAGCATAAAGGCGTTATTTCCCAGAGGCTGAATTTCCAGATAATCATAAAACCGCACCAGTCTGGCAATTTCTTCTTCTGAACTTCCGCGCAGAATTGCCTGGTATAATTCCCCTGCTTCACATGCGGAACCAATGAGCAGCCCTTCCCGATATTTTATAAATTCACTTTTCGGAATCCGGGGCTGCCTGTGAAAATACGTCAAATGTGCTTTAGATACCAGCCGGTACAAATTAATGCGTCCAGTATCATTCGTGGCTAAAATAATGGCATGATGGCTCGGAAGCTTTTTAATATTGTCTACGGAGGTATTGCCCATCTGATTGACCTGCTCTAAAGTAGAGATCTCTCTGTTTTTCAGCATTTCCATAAATTTCAGGAATATTTCGGCTGTACAGGCTGCATCGTCCACTGCGCGGTGGTGGTTTTCCAGAGAAATCTTTAAAGCTTTTGCCACGGTATCCAATTTAAAACGGTTAAGCTGCGGCATCAACACGCGGGCAAGCGCTACCGTATCAATAACGGTATATTCACAGGAAATTCCCTGCCTCTCACAGTTTTTGCTGATAAAACTCATATCGAATCCCGCATTATGGGCAACCATAATGGCCCCTTCGCAGAATTTTACAAATTCTGGAAGAATTTCTTCTATCTTTGGAGCCTCCAATACCATATCATCCCGGATACTGGTCAGTTCCTCAATTTTAAAGGGAATGGGAACCTCCGGGTTGACAAAGGTAGAAAAACGGTCTGTGATCTTACCTCCTGCCACTTTCACAGCGCCGATTTCAATAATTTTATTATTGACAGGCGAAAATCCGGTGGTTTCCAGATCAAATACCACATAGGTATCATCCAGGCTTTGTCCTTTTGGATTTTCAATGATATTTTTTAAGTCATCTACCAGATAAGCTTCCACGCCGTAGAGAATTTTAAAATCGTCCTCTGGTGAAACCGCATGGTTTGCATCTGGGAATGCCTGCACATCTCCGTGATCTGTCACTGCGATTGCCCGATGTCCCCATTTCTGAGCACGTTTTATAATATCTTTTACTTCCGAAACACCGTCCATATCGCTCATCTTCGTATGACAATGGAGTTCCACCCGTTTTTGGGGACTGGTATCCATCCTGCTGCTGGTAAAATCCTGAATCTTCTTCATTCCCACAATAGAGCCGATCGTAAGTTCTCCATCAAACCGGTCAATCGTAGTAACACCTTTGATTTTTAAAAATGCTCCCTTTTTCACTTCAGCAGTAATGTCTGGGACATACTCATTTTTAGAAAACATTTTTATCATAATCGTATCTGTAAAATCGGTCACAGAAAACATAATAATGGTTTTCTCATTACGGATTTCCCGAGTCTCCAGGTTTAAAATTTTCCCTCGGATTACCACCTCCCCCATCTCTCCTGCAATTTGCTCTATGGTAATGGCATCTTCTTCAAAATCACGCCCATATACCACATCCGGATTATCAGAACGTTTAAAGCCGCTGCCTGAAAATCCTCCACGCACTCTGTTTCCCGAAAAGTTTCTTTTTCCATTCTTATCATTCTGTTTCTGCGGCAGTGAATTTTCAGCAATTCCTCCGGCCGGCAGCACAGAATCAGGCGAGAGAGAAATGTCATTCTGAGCTTGTCCGCCTTCTGTAGATACCGTATCTTTTTCTACGCCTGAAATACTTTCTTCGTGGTGTGACTTACCAATGGATGACTGGGAAATAATGGTATGTACTTCATTTTGTATGAGCAGGTCACTATTCTTCTTATGTTTCTTTTCGCTTGGATTTTTATATTGAATCTGAATATCCACATCCAGTCCGCATCTCTCACAGATAATTTTTTCCAGTATCTGAATCATTTCCTCAGATTTCTGTCTTGCCACTACAGAATCTTCCAGCGTAAGCATCAATTTTCTTTCTTCTGGAAATTCCATCCGTGAGGTTTTGAACATACTGTACTCCAGGAGACTGTAGGTACGGATTTCCTCCAGCATGCTATCCCGGTAGACCATCATCAGTTTTTGGAGATTGTATTGACCAGAAAGCTGAAATTTCTCGATCACTTTGACAGAGAGCTCATGGTTTGGAAACAGCTGTTTTTTGATATCTTTTTCCAGACGGAAAATCCGGTTCTTCTCAATCAGCCTGGAACTTAACAGATACACCCGCAGTCGGTCCCGCTGCCGGTTCGTAGATACTTTTGTGACCTCTACCCCGGCCAGCAGATGTTCCATATCCGAAGGAACTTTCAGGTCTGGAAATACATCAAAAAAAAGCTTACTCATATTTAATCACTCCAATGCAGCAATTCATGGCGAAGCGCAGGAAGCAGTTCATCTTCCTTGACTTTCTTATAGATTTCTCCATGTTTGATTATCAATCCTTCACCTATGCCGCCAGCAATACCGATATCAGCTTCTTTTGCTTCACCAGGACCGTTCACTACACAACCCATAACTGCTACTTTCAAGTTCAGAGGAATATCACTGACCATATTTTCCACCTGATTTGCAAGTCCTATGAGATCTATCTGGGTTCTCCCGCAGGTAGGACAGGATACTACTTCTATCCCGCTCTTACGAAGTCCTAAGGTCCGCAGAATAATTTTTGCCGACTTAATTTCCTCCAGAGGATCTCCTGTAAGTGATACGCGGATCGTATCGCCGATTCCCTGCCCTAAAATCATGCCAAGCCCAATGGCAGATTTGATATTGCCGCTGGTAATCGTTCCAGATTCAGTAATTCCCACATGCAGGGGATAATCTGTCTGTCCGGCAATCAGTTCATGCGCTCTGACACACATCAATACATCTGAAGATTTAATGCTGATAACCAGGTTGTCATATCCAAGTTCTTCTATCATGCGCACCTTGTCAAGAGCGCTTTCCACAATGCCTTCTGCCGTGACGCCATGATATTTTTCTACCAGCTCTTTTTCCAGAGAACCGCTGTTGACACCTACCCGGATAGGAATACCACGTGCTTTTGCAACATCAATGACAGCCTGAATTCGATCCTTGGAACCGATATTTCCAGGATTAATGCGGATTTTATCTGCCCCATGTTCCATTGCGGCAATCGCAAGCCGATAATCAAAATGAATATCGGCAACCAAAGGAATCGTGATGCCTTTTTTAATTTCCGCTAATGCTTCTGCCGCTTCCATAGTTGGCACAGCACAGCGGATAATCTCACATCCGGCAGCTGTTAACTGCTGAATCTGGGCGATTGTCCCTTTTATATCTTCGGTATGAGTATTTGTCATAGATTGAATCAATATCGGTTGTTCCCCGCCAATCCGGCGGTTTCCGATTTTTATTTCCTTTGTATGTTTTCTCACAATCTGATGTTCCATTTCTGCATTCTCCTATATGATATTTCGAATATCGTTAAACATGACAAATACCATCAGCGCCATCAATGCCACCAGTCCCACAAAATGCACCATGCCCTCTTTTTCCGGATCTATTTTTTTTCTGCGCACAGCTTCAATAATCAAAAACAGCAGGCGGCCGCCATCCAGCGCTGGAATCGGAAGAAGATTCATAATGCCAAGGTTTGCGGAAAGAAAAATAGAAAAATTCACCATGCTTAAAATGGCAAGACCGACTCCACCAGCTGACTCGCTGGTATCATAGGTATCGCCCATTACTTTGACAATTCCCACGGGACCGGATAAATCATTCAGTCCTACTTTACCAGTTACCAACATACGGAGGCTCTCTACGGTATTGCTGATCCAGTAGTTTACCTCGTAAAAACTGTGGGAAATGGTCTGCAGAAAATTCCCCCGTTCACGATAAAGACTGCCATTCATCCCCAGAAGTTCCCGTCCGCTGTCCGGATCCATTTTAGGTGTTAAAGACACTGTATAGCGTTTGCCATCCCGCTCATACTCTACCTCGACCTCTTCACCTGGATGGAACATAGAATATTTGCTGATATCCCGAAAAAAATGAATACGGGAACCATTCATAGAAATAATCTCATCACCTTCTGAAAGCCCTGCTTCTTCCGCGGGAAAACCTTCCCGCACACTGGACAAAACCGGGCTGTCATATCCAACGCTTGCCATGATGATAAGTGCGAAGATCCATGCCATAATAAAATTGAACACGGGACCTGCGGCAACTACGCTGATTCTTGCCCAGACAGACTTACTGTTGAAAGAGCCTTCCTCCTGGCTCTCTCCATCTTCCCCTTCCATCATACAAGCGCCTCCAAAGGGAAGCAGCTTCAGAGAATATTTTGTTTCACCCTTTGTAAAACCTACCAGGGTAGGCCCTAGTCCAAGGCAGAATTCATTGACTTTAATGCCGTTTTTTTTGGCAAGGAGAAAATGTCCCAGCTCATGAAATAAAATTATAATACTGAAAATAATAAGTGCAATTATAATATTCAAACTTACCACCTGCTCTCTATATAAGCATAAACCTCTGCCTCTGTTTCAAGAATTTTTTCAACATCAGGGTTTTCTGCAAATGTACAATGATCCATACATGCCTCAATCAGTTCTGGAATCTGGAGAAAGGCAATTTTCTTCTCTAAAAATAACGCTACTGCTTTTTCATTTGCAGCATTGTAGGCAGTTGGAATGTTTCCTCCGCGCTCCATTGCCGTAAATGCAAGCTTTAATCCCTGAAAAGTATCAAGATCTGGTTCCTCAAAAGTAAGACTGGCAAGTTCATAGAAATTCAGCCGTTTTCCTGATAGACTGCGGCGTTCCGGATAATACAATGCATACTGAATTGGAAGCCGCATATCTGGCGTACCAAGCTGTGCCATTATTGCTCCGTCATCATACTCTACCATAGAATGTATTACGCTCTGAGGATGGACAACCACCTGAATCTGCAAAAGATCCACATTAAACAGCCATTTTGCTTCCATAACTTCCAAACCTTTATTTACCATGGTAGCCGAGTCAATGGTAATCTTTTTTCCCATAGACCAGTTAGGATGCTGCAGAGCCTGTTCTACCTGAATTTCCTGTAAATCTGCCCTCTTTTTTCCCCGAAAAGGTCCTCCAGACGCAGTAAGAAGAATTTTATGAATCGCATTTTTGCGTTCGCCGTTTAAGGATTGGAAAATTGCACTGTGCTCACTGTCCACAGGTAGAATGGAAATATTCTTTTTTCTGGCAAGAGGCATGATGATATGGCCTGCAGTCACCAACGTTTCTTTGTTGGCAAGGGCGATATTTTTGCCTGCTTCTATAGCAGCTATGGTGGGACGTATGCCAAGCATACCCACAATTGCAGTCACCAGTATTTCCGATTCCGGCATTACCGCAATTTCTAACAGCCCTTCCATGCCTGACAGCACAGTCACATTCACATCTTTTACACGAGTCCGCAGATCCTGGGCTGCTTTCTCATCCCAAAGAACGGCAAGCCGTGGACGGAACTCGCGAATCTGCTTCTCCAAAAGTACAGAATTGTTACCAGCTGCCAATGCTGTTACCTGAAGATCTTTTTGTTCACGAACAATTTCAAGGGTCTGCGTTCCAATGGAACCAGTAGAACCCAATAATGCAAGTTTCTTCATATTCTTCTCCTATCTTATCAGAGACTGTGCCAGATAATAGATCATGGGCGAAGTAAAAATAACACTGTCAAAACGGTCCAGAATCCCACCATGACCTGGAATCAGTTTCCCATAATCCTTAATATTATAATTCCGTTTTACCGCAGATGCTGCAAGATCTCCAATCATAGAAATGACAGCCCCTGCAGCACTGATTCCCGCAAGAATTAAGATATATTCTGGCGTAAGATTCATTTGCTTTTTTAAAACCAAGCTATACAATATAGTTAGAAGTGCTGCCCCTAAGATTCCTCCTACAGCTCCTTCTACAGATTTTTTTGGACTTAACTTAGGCGCCATCTTATGTTTACCGATCAGAACACCTACACAATACGCACAGGTATCGCTTCCCCAGGAACACAGAAAAATCAGCCATACAATATAAGCACCGCCTGCCATAATACGTGTCTGGTAAATACAGGATAACATGACAGCAACATAAAATACTCCAGTAAAGCATGCAAATACCTGCTCTGCATGATATTCTGGAAATTTTATCACATATGCCGCCATAACCAGAATCAGAAATCCAAGCACAAACATTTCCTTTTCAGGGATAAAAGAAATGCCCAAATCTGCATAATAGACCGTTACGGCAAGATATCCAGTTATCCCCAGCGATGAATTTTCAATATGGAATACACGGTATAATTCAAACAGACCTATCAAAGATATGGCATAGAGTCCGGTAAGCAGCACGGTTCCCCCTGTAATAATCAGTAAGAGCGCTGCTGCCACCAACACGATACCACTTAACAATCTTGTTCGGAACACCCTTATTCCTCCTTTATTTCTGTGATAGTCAAAAATTTTGACAATTTACTGTGTATCTTTGATTCCACCATAACGCCTATCTCTTTTATTATAGTCTTCGATAGCTTTTACTAATTCCTTTTTTGTAAAATCAGGCCATGGAACTTCTGTAAAATACAGCTCACTGTAAGCAAGCTGCCACAAAAGATAATTGGACAGCCGCAATTCGCCGCTGGTCCGTATCAAAAGATCAGGCGCCGGAAGGTCTCTTGTATCCAGATAACTTTCAAATTTCGCTTCATTAAGTTCTTCTAGTGTGAATTTATCATCTTTGTACTCACAAAGCATTTTTTTCATTCCGCGAAGCATTTCATCACGGCTTCCATAATTAATGGCTATCTGAAAATTAAGTCCATCCTGATTTTTGGAAAAATCTTCCAATCTATGTATGCTTTCCTGAATATCTGTATCTAATTTAGAAATATCTCCGATCACACGTACCCGCATATGATTCTTTTCAGCTGTTTTGATACAGTTTTTCATATAATTGCGCAGTAATTTCATTAATGCCCGGACTTCATCCTCGGGACGGCTCCAGTTTTCTGTAGAAAATGCATAAACCGTAAGATACTTGATCCCCATATTCCATGCTTCTCTGCAGATTGTCTCAACATTTTTTGCACCTTGCGTATGTCCATAATTTCTGGGCATTCCGTGCTGCTTTGCCCATCTGCCGTTTCCGTCTAAAATAATCGCCACATGCTGCGGAATAACCATGTTTACCTCCCTGATACAGTACGCATATTATTTTCTCTCCTGTAGAATTCAGAACAATTTTCAAATGCATTCTAGAAGAAAAGGGACAGGCATAAGCCAGCCCCTGTTATACAGCGCCTATATAATATGATACTTTTATACTGTAAGAATTTCTTTTGATTTTTCTTCTACTGCCTTGTCCACTCTGACAATAAATTTATCTGTCAATTTCTGTACTTCATCTTCCAGCTGTTTTATTTCATCTTCTGAAATATCATTAGATTTACCCATTTTTTTCAGGCTGTCATTGGCATCCCTCCGGATATTTCGAACCGCTACTTTAGCGTTTTCACCTTTCTTTTTCACTTCTTTAGCAAGTTCTTTTCTGCGCTCCTCCGTTAATTCTGGAAATGCCAGACGAATCACTTTTCCGTCATTGGTAGGGTTAATGCCCAGGTCAGAGGTAAGGATTGCCTTTTCAATTTCCCGCACCATGCTTGCTTCCCAAGGCTGAATCAAAAGCATTCTCGGTTCTGGCACAGATATATTCGCTACTTGCTGGAGCCCGGTAGGCGTCCCATAATAGTCAACTTTTAATTTGTCCAAAACATGAGGATTGGCACGTCCTGCACGAATAGAACCAAATTCCCCCAATAAATTATCAAACGTTTTCTGCATTTTATCACTGTATTGCTGTAATCTTTCATCCATAAAGAAACCCTCCCATTTTACACGGTTACTTTCGTTCCTGAAAATTCTCCGCTTATTGCTTTCACAATACTGTTTTCTTCATTTAATCCAAACACATACATTGGCATGTGATTTTCCATACACATAATGGAAGCCGTGAGATCTACGACGGCAAGTTTTTTATCAATCACTTCCTGAATTGATACCTGGTCATATTTTACGGCATCTGGATTTGTCTTTGGATCACTGTCGTATACTCCGTCAATTGCTTTCGCCAGTAAAATTCCATCCGCTTCAATTTCAACTGCACGTAAAACGGTAGCTGTATCAGTGGAAAAATAAGGATGCCCGGTTCCGCCGGCAAAGAAACATACAATACCTTTTGCAAAATATTTGTTTACACGGTCTTTTGCAAACAATTTGGTAAATGCTCCGCATTCAAACGGAGTTAATATCTGTGTCATCATACCTGCCGAACGGAAAATTTCAGATACATAGATACAATTCATAACAGTAGCAAGCATTCCGATCTGGTCAGCTTTGGTACGGTCTATATTTTCACTGGTTCTTCCCCGCCAGAAATTGCCTCCGCCAATCACAATTCCAACTTCCGTACCTGTATCAATAAGCTGTTTCACCTGCTCTGCGACTACCGTAACAGTAGCTTCATCAAAACCGGTATGTTTTTCTCCAGCCAAAGCTTCTCCACTCAATTTTAATAATATTCTTTTCATACTCAGCCTTTCTTATTATCTTCAAACAGACTGTCCATATCAACTTCTGCATAACACTGGGAACAGAAACCTTCAATCACAGCACCATTATTGATCTGAACGGAACGTGACTTGATATTGCCCATAACTACTGCTGAAGTATCTACTACCACAGGTCCCTGTACATCAATGTCTCCCTTGATAGCTCCTGCAATCACTGCGCTGGAAGCGGAAATATTGCCAACGACAACAGAACCAAGACCAACTTTTACGGTACCCGTAGTAGTTATTTCCCCTTCAATTTTCGCAGAATCTGCAAAAAATTCTGCTGATTTTGTATTCCCTTTGATCTTTCCTGTTACAGTCATTTTGCCATTGCAGGTTATATTTCCTTCAACTTTTCCTCTCATTTCAAATGAACCCGTAGATTCCATATCACCTCTCAGAGAAGTTCCTTCTGTAATTACAGTCACCTCGTCAGATACTTCCTGAGGTAAAGTACTGATCTCTTTTTCTACATTCACTTCATTTTCTGTGCTCACAATTGTTTCCTCCTTCTGTTTGGTCCCTTCTGGATCCGTGTTCACATTTGTGCTCTTCTGGATTGCATCTTCCAGCTTGATTTCCGGAAGCTCAGGCTGTTCTGGTGTCAAAACCACAGGTTTGGCTGTTTGTGCCGGTTCCTCAACTTTCTCAAACAGTCCTTCCAGCTTCTTCAGCTCAGATTCTACATCTACTTCCTGTTCCAGCGTATTTACAACCAAATCCGGCTGTTTTTGTGCTGTACTTCCCTGCAGTTCCTCTCCCGGAAGCAGCTCATTTACTGCCTGAGATAAGTCTTCCTTGAAATCTTTAAAAAAGCTCATATATGTACCTCCATAATTTTTTTTCATATAAAAGCATGTCATGCAAAATATTATTCCACATTATCCGCTGTAATATGCTGTACTGGTTTTGTAGTTTCATCAATAGGCAAAAGTTCTGCCCCCATCTCCTGAAGCTGGTCAATCATTGGAGCCAGCGCCTCCACGGTTGTTCCCTTTGCCGATGAATCATGCATCAACACCACAGAAGTGTCATATTTTACCACATCATTTATTACATTTTGTACCAGTTCATCTGGTGTATAGACCTGACTTGTGGCATCACCGCTTGCCACATTCCAGTCAAAATAAGTAAATCCCTGTTCATTAACGTAACGAATCAACTCATGCATATCTACGTTGCTCACATGATTGCTGCTCCCGCCTGGAAAACGTATGAAATTGGTTGTTACACCTGTTACTTCTTCCAAATAAGACTGAAGATGTGTCATATCTTCTATATAGGCATCCAATGATTGATAAATCACATCATATTTGTGAGTAAAAGAATGCATGCCAAGAGTATGTCCTTCGTCTACAATACGCCGATAGAGCTCTTTTGCTGTTTCTTCTTCGTTTCCAGTCACAAAAAAAGTAGCCTTTACATTATGCTCTTTTAGTATATCCAGAATTCTGGCAGTGTTTTCACTCGGTCCGTCATCAAAGGTGAGATATACTTTCCGCCGCTCTTCTTCTGGTATTATATGGTCAGTTTTTGCCGCATTTCCATCTGTCTGAGCTTCCTGGCTGTCCGGCATAGTATTATCTGAAACGGTGTCCGGAATTTTTCCCTCTGGAGAACCTGCATTCTTCTGGTTTTGGTTTTCTACAAATTGTTCTACAGAAATAACAGACTCTGCGATCTTGTCCATTCTGTCCTCAAGAAAAATAATTTTCATAAGCAGTACAATCGTAGAAATAGTTAAAATCAGAATCCAAACCGCTCCAAAAGCAACAATGGACATCTTCATTCGATTGATACGTCTGCGCCGTATCTGCTGATCTCGTAATCCATTTGTTTTCTCTTCCATGTATGGACCTCCT
>Ga0224483_100404_pt1 | contig 13410 bp, 11 predicted proteins | sample hydfratestSal1_FD_181453 | JGI IMG/M metagenome (GOLD analysis project Ga0224483, IMG submission 181453) | Metatranscriptome of mouse feces microbial communities from Columbus University, Ohio, United States - Sal1 (Metagenome Metatranscriptome) ... | reverse complement strand
GTTGGTTTTTAGGGAAGCAAGTGCGAATCTTGCACGGTCACGCCGCTGTGAGGGAACGTCTTTGTCCAGCAAAAGCCACTGGGAAACCGGGAAGGCGGACAAACAGGTAATATCTACCAGACACCCGAGTCAGAAGACCTGCCACATATACAACATACATAAGGTTACGAGCGATAGCCTAAAGTTTCTCAAAATTACCGCCCCATCGATATCTTGTCACGGTCCGCCCTGGTGGATCATGGTCATATAGGCTTATCCAAAATATCGATACACGGTATATGATCAAAGTGTAATGACCGCATTGTTTTATGATGATCGGTCACGCACTTTCGGCTGTCCGCACTTGACCTGTGCGGCATTTTTTATGTGGATTTTCCCTGAAAACCTAGTGCTCCATCCAGTCAGAAATTGTAGTGTGGCTTTGTCTGATCTGTGCCAGTGCTAGGCAAGATTTCGACGGCGATGCGGTGCATCGGTTAGAAATCTTAACGACGCAATGGTGCTGAGCAGGCGGAACCAAACTATGATTTCTGGCCGGATGGAGTACTAGAATGTGTCTTAAAGATCATTAAGGAGGTTGTTATGTCAAAGGATCAAAAGAAAACAGTCGCTGTCTGCGCTGCCCTGGCCTTGAGCTTCGGGATCATGCCCGTCGCCAACGCCATGCACATCATGGAAGGATACCTGCCTGTGGGCTTTTGTATTGCCTGGGGCGTACTGTGCATCCCATTTTTAGCCGCAGGTTTTTTCTCCATACGCAATAAGCTCCGTGAGAACAGACGGGCCCTGACGATCCTGGCCATGTCCGGGGCTTTCATCTTCGTGATCTCATCCCTGAAGATCCCGTCCGTGACGGGGAGCTGTTCCCACATGACGGGCACCGGCCTGGGTGCGATCTTATTCAGCCCTTCCGCAGTGAGCGTCCTGGGGATCATCGTGCTCTTATTCCAGGCGATCTTACTGGCCCATGGCGGGCTCACCACTTTAGGCGCGAATACGTTTTCCATGGCGATCGCCGGACCGTTCTTATCTTTCGCCGTTTACCAGATCTGCCTGAAGCTGAAAGTAAACCGGAAGGTGAGCATCTTCCTGGCCGCTATGCTGGGCGATGTATTTACCTACTGCGTGACCAGTATCCAGCTGGCGATGGCTTATCCGTCTGAATCCGGCGGTATTGCCGCTTCCGCTGTAAAATTCTTAGGCGTTTTCGCACCGACCCAGCTGCCTCTGGCTGTGATCGAGGGGATCTTGACCGTCATCATCGTCATTGGCCTGGAGACCTATGCGATGCCGGAATTAAAGTCCATCGGATTCATCAAAGAAAAGGAGGTCTACTGATATGGAAACAAGCAAAAAAAGTAATAACTCCACCACGGTCATCCTCTTGCTCCTTCTGGTCGCCGTGCTGGCCATCGCGCCTTTGTTCCTGCAAAAAGGAGCCGAGTTCGGCGGTTCGGATGATGCCGGCAGCGTGATGGTGGAGGAAGTCACCGGCGAAGCCTACACACCCTGGTTTACCCCCATCCTGGAGACTATGCTGGGCGGCGAGATCCCAGGTGAGGTGGAGAGCCTGATCTTCTGCCTGCAGACCGGGATCGGCGTGGGGATCATCGCGTTCCTCATGGGACGTCTCGTAGAACGGAAAAAACAGGAAGAGCTGCGCAGATGATCACCATTGACATGCTCTGTTACTATTCCAAGCTGCGCTACATGAATGCTATGGAAAAATTTACATACGCCATGCTGACCCTGCTCTTCTGTGTGGTCAGCCGCTCTCTGGCAATGGCCGTCCTGGTGCTGGCCGTCAACGGGATCCTCACTGTGCGAAAGGGGGGAATCCCGTTTTCCCGCTATTGGCACTATCTGATGATCCCCCTGACTTTTTTGATCTTGAGCACCCTGGCGGTGATCATCAACATCTCTCCTGTGCCCTTTGACGCGGCAGCCGTCCCGCTGGGGACCTACTATCTGACCGCCAGCTACGCTTCGATCCGCAAAGGCATACAGATGATCCTGACCGCCCTGGCCAGTGTGTCCTGCCTGTATTTCCTCTCCTTCAACACACCCATGACAGACGTCCTGTCCGTGCTGAAAAAACTCCACTGCCCGGATCTGCTGGTGGAGCTGATGCTCTTGATCTACCGCTACATCTTCCTGCTGCTGGATATCTCCTTTTGCATCTCACTCTCCCAGGATTCCCGTCTGGGAAACCGGGATCTCAAGACTTCCATGCGCTCCTTCGGCACCATGGTCTCCGTATTACTGATCCGGGCCATGGCAAGATCCGGCGCCCTGTACGACGCCATGGAGGCACGCTGTTACGACGGACGGCTGCAGGTATTGGACGAGCAGTATCCCCCAAAACGGACTGAGATCCTCTGGATCTTCTTTTTTGAAAGTTTGCTTTTCGTACTGACCATTTGGAGTAAATTAAAATGAGCGAGACCCCGATCTTAAAAGCAGAAAACATCTACTATTCATACGACAATGAAAAGAGCCATTCCCTAAACGGCCTGTCCCTGGAGATCTTCCGGGGGAGAAAGATCGCTTTCATGGGCGCAAACGGCTCTGGGAAATCCACCTTCTTTCTCTGCTGCAACGGCATCAACCGTCCCAGCAAAGGCACTCTGTACTACTGTGGAGAACCCTATGACTATTCACGGAAAGGCTTATTAAAACTGCGCAGTAAAGTGGGCATCATCTTCCAGGACCCGGACAACCAGCTCTTCTCCGCCAGCGTCTACCAGGAGATCTCTTTTGGCATCTTAAACCTTGGTGTATCCCCGGAGGAAGCCCGCCAGGAGGTGGAACAGGTAATTGACAAGCTGGAGATCACCCCCTTCCGCCACAAACCCACCCATGCCTTGAGCGGCGGCCAAAAAAAACAGGTATCCATTGCCGACATCCTGGTCATGCACCCGGATATCATCATCCTGGACGAGCCCGCCGCTGCCCTGGATCCCAAGCATACGATCCTGGTCAACAAGATCGTGGATCAGCTGACCGAGGAGGGCATCACTGTCCTCATGTCCACCCACGATGTAGACTATGCCCTGGCGTGGGCCGACGAGATCGTACTCTTGCACGAGGGCCAGGTATTGATGCAGGGCAGCCCTCTCGATGTATTTACCGACAAGGAGATCTTAACCCAGACCAACCTGGCGCAGCCCGCAGTCCTGCAGCTCTTCGAGAGCCTGTGCAAAAAAGGCATCCTGGACGCCTCCCTGCCCCTGCCCAGGGATCTTCACACATTGGAACATTACATAGAAAATATCCAGACATCCCACAACAAGGAGGAAACGAACCCATGTCCGCAGAAATGACAAATGAAAAGACAACGAAAGCGATCCTGGTGGTCAGCTTCGGGACCAGCTACGAAGAGACGAGAAAAGTGACCATCGACGCCATCGAATCATCCATCGCCCAGACTTTTCCCGACTATAAGATCTACCGGGCCTGGACCAGCAAGATAATCTTAAAAAAGATCCGGCAGCGGGATCAGATCCACATCAACAACGTGACCGAGGCCATGGAGGAGATGCACAGGGACAAGATCACAGACGTGATCATCCAGCCGACCCATGTGATCAACGGTATCGAGAACGACTTGATGAAAGAAGACGCCCTGGCTTTCCAGGACTGCTTCCACTCTCTCACTTTCGGCACACCGCTCCTGACCACAGCCGATGACAACCAAAAAGTCATCCAGGCCATCGCCCGGGAATTCCAGCATCTGCCGGAAGATGAGGCCCTGGTGCTGATGGGTCACGGTACCGCCCACCACGCAAACTCCATCTACGCGGCGCTGGATTACACCATGAAAGACATGGGCCATCCAAATTTCTTCATGGGCACGGTGGAAGCCTACCCTTCCATGGAGACACTGGTCAAGATGATCCATGCTTTCAAGCCAAAGAAGATCCATCTGGCCCCGTTCATGATCGTCGCCGGGGACCATGCCTGCAACGACATGGCCGGGGACGACCCGGACTCCTGGTATTCCCAGTTTAAACAGGCGGGATTCTCCGTGGAGACCTGCTTAAAAGGACTGGGGGAATACCCAGGCATCCGTGAGATCTTCATCCAGCACATCAGAGATGTACTCTAATATATATGCAAAAATGGATCAAAGGCTTTCTATGAACCTGTGGAAAGCCTCCCTGCCCGCCGGGGTATTCTTATAGACCCCGGCGTCCTCTAAGACTTTCACAAAGACCTTTCCGATCTCCTCTTTTATGATATCCATCACATTTCCCTCATCCACATCTGCATGCCGCGACAGGAACTCTTCCACCCAGTCCGCATGTTTTTCCAGATCCGGATCCGCCCGCAGATCCTTATGCTGTAAAATACATTTTGCAACCCCCTCCATCTCCGTCTTCAGACGGGCCGGGAGCACCGCCAGACCCATGACCTCGATCAGCCCGATGTTCTCCTTCTTGATGTGATGCAGCTCTTTATGGGGATGGTACACGCCAAGAGGATGTTCCTCGGTGGTGATATTGTTGCGCAGTGCCAGATCCAACTCGTACACCCCATCCACCATCCGCGCGATCGGTGTGATCGTATTGTGAGGACCGTCCTCTGTCTCGGCAAAAACAAACGCCGCCTCATCCGTATACCCCCGCCAGCACTGTAAGATATGATCCGCCAGATCCACCAGCCGCTCACTGTCCTGGCTGCGCAGACGGATCACCGACAACGGCCACTTGACGATACCCGCCTCCACATCCTCAAACCGGGGGATCTTCACATATTCCTCGATCGGCGCCTTCGCCATGGCAAACAGATGATTGCCCCCCTGGAAATGGTCATGGCTCAAGATGGAGCCGCCCACGATGGGCAGATCCGCATTGGATCCGATGAAATAATGGGGGGCCCACTTGACAAAATCAAATAATTTACAAAATGCCTCCCGGTCGATCTTCATCGGCGTGTGCTCCCCGTTGAACACGATGCAGTGCTCATTGTAATACACATACGGAGAATACTGGAATCCCCACTGCGCGCCCCGGATCGTCAGCGGGATGATCCGGTGGTTCTCCCGGGCCGGGTGGGTCAGCGTCCCGGCATATCCCTCATTCTCCTTACAGAGCAGACATTTTGGATATCCGCTCTGTACAGCCAGTTTGGCTGCCGCGATGGCCTTTGGATCCTTCTCCGGCTTCGAGAGATTGATCGTGATCTCAATCTCTCCATAAGGGCTGTCCACCACCCACTTCATATCCTTCTTGATCCTGTACCGGCGGATATAATCCGAATCCTGACTGAATTGATAAAAGAAATCCGTGGCCTTTTTCGGGCTCTCTTTATAAAGCCTCTCAAACCGCGCGATCACCTCGCTGGGCCGGGGGAGCAGACAGTCCATCAGACGTGTATCCCACAGATCCCGGTCCACCACCGTATCAGCGATCACCCCCTCCTCACAGGCATACGTAAGCAATCCGTTTAAAATGTCCTCCAGATCCGCCTCAGGATCCGCATCTTCCGGATCTCGGTATTCGTCAAAACCGATCTGATCCAGGAGCCGGTTGGTCACGTAGATCCGGTCCGCCTCCTTGATCAGGTCCTTCCTGATCCCATATTCCACCAATTCTTTTATATATTTAAAAGGCATATGCTCCATCTCCTATATCCACCACGTAAAATTCCGCCTTATGGCCCACACGTTTTTCGTACGCTCTTTGGATGCTCTCCTTATATCTGTCCACAGCCTCATTTTCCACAATGCTCACCGTACAGCCGCCGAAACCGCCCCCGGTGATCCGCGCGCCCAGCACGCCGGGGATCTCCCAGGCCAGGTCCACCAGAAGATCGATCTCATCACAGGAGACCTGGTAATCATCCCGCAAAGACACATGGGATGCGTTCATCAGCCGCCCAAATCCCGCCAGATCCCCGTCCTTTAACGCCTGGACCGCCTGGATCGTCCGCTGGTTCTCACAGACCGCATGACGTGCGCGCATCCGGCAGATCGGATCCGTGATCGCCGTCTCATATTTTTCAAAAGTTTCCCGGTCCAGTTCGCCCAGGGACTTGATATGCGCCAGCTCTTCCACTTTCCGGAGGTCTCTGACCGCCTCCTCACACTGCTGTCTGCGCTCATTATACTTGGAATCCACCAGGCTGTGCTTGACTTTGCTGTTCGTGATCACGATCTTAGCATTTTCCATCTTTACAGGAGCGTACTCATATTGTAAAGTAGCTGTGTCCAGGAAGATCGCATGGTCTTTCTTTCCCATGGCGCTGGCAAACTGATCCATGATCCCACAATTCATCCCGTTAAAATTATTTTCCGCATACTGGCTGATCTGGGCGATCTCTACCATGGAAAGTTTTTCAAACCCAAAGAGTCCTTTCATCATCAACCCTGTGAGCACTTCCAGGGAGGCGGACGAGGATAGACCAGATCCTGCCGGGATATCCCCGCAGATCAGAAGGTCAAACCCCGTGGGAATCCGATACCCTCTCTCCCCCAGCGCCCAGATCACGCCCTTCGGATAATCACTCCACCCGGCCTCCTTGGAAGGGGTCAGATGGGAAAGATCTGAGGTGAGCATGCCCGTCTCCTGGAAATTCATGGAATAAAAACGCAGTTTGTCATCCTCCCTCTTCCGGATGACCCCGTACGTCCCGAGGGTCAGGGCACAGGGAAAGACATGCCCTCCATTGTAATCTGTGTGCTCCCCGATCAGGTTCACACGGCCCGGAGCAAAGAAACACCGGATCTCGCCGCCGTCACCATAAATTTCCGCAAATTTCTCCAAAAGCTGTTCCTTTTTCATCGAACCTCTCCTATCTATGTTCTTATTTCCCGTATCCGTTCGGATGGGTGCTGTGCCATTTCCAGGCTGAGCTGATGATCTGCTCCAGATCCGCAAACTGCGGCTTCCATCCCAGGATCTCCTTCGCCTTCTCGCTGGACGCGATCAGCGTACCCGGATCCCCCGCCCTGCGTCCTTCCATGACTGCCGGTATGGATCTTCCCGTCACATTCCTGGCCGCCTGGACTACTTCATTAACTGTGAAGCCCACGCCGTTGCCCAGATTGAAGATATCGCTCTCGCCGCCGTCCATCAGATACCGCACGGCCAGGATATGCGCCTGGGCCAGATCCGTCACATGGATATAATCCCGCACACAGGTCCCGTCCTTCGTGGGGTAATCATCCCCGAATATGCTGATCGCCTCCCGCTTCCCATTGGGTACCTGTAAGATCAGTGGGATCAGGTGCGTCTCCGGGCTGTGATCCTCCCCGATCTGCCCGCTGGCATGTGCGCCACAGGCGTTGAAATACCGCAGGGACACATAGCGCAGCCCATGGGCCTTTCCGGTCCACTTGAACATCTTCTCCATGGACAGCTTCGTCTCTCCATAGGTGTTTGTCGGTTCCGTATGATCCGTCTCCCTGATCGGAATGCTCTCTGGTTCACCGTAGGTGGCGGCCGTTGAGGAGAACACGATCTTATCCAGGCCATGGGCCACCATGGACTCTAAGAACACTTTCGTCCCGCACAGATTGTTGTCATAGTATTTCAGCGGATCGGTCATGCTCTCCCCCACCAGGGAGTTGGCCGCAAAATGGATCACCGCGTCGATCCCCTGCTCCGCATCCAGCACACGGTCCACATCTTCCCGCCTGCGCATATCCCCCTGGTAAAACTCTGCCTTCGGATGGATGGCCTCCCTGTGTCCTGTCTCCAGGTTGTCAAAGATGACCACCTCATCACCGTGATCGATCAGTTCATAAACTGTGTGGGAACCGATGTAACCCGCGCCCCCAAGTACCAAGATCTTCATAAGATGCAAACTCCTTTCTTGTTGTCATTTATTAAGTGACCGCAAAACTTCCCTTCTGTATATTTTGTCCAAACTCGCAGTGACAGATGGATATTTTGCAAATTTTTAAACTGTTAATGCCTCACTGTTCTTTGTTGAGAAAGCTATTGATATTTTCATCGGTGATCTTTGTATAAGGCAGATAGACATACCGGTCTTTTTCAAGATCGATCTGCTCCATCCCTTGTCCTGTCACCACAGCGACAGCGATCTGTGCTATGGCCTGGGCCTGTCCCTCTTTGTCGTTGTACACTGTGCCCGCTAACCTGGAATCCATCACAGCTTCCAAACCCACCCCTGTGCCGTCGATCCCGAAAAAGAGCGGCAGCGCCGACCCTGTATGGTTCAGTTTCGCATAGGCATCCACTGCCCCGAGGGCCATCGCGTCATTGTTCGCCAGGACCAGCTCGATCTGGTTGGGATACTGTCCGATCATCTGCTGCATCCGGTTCTGCGCCTGGGCGCGGTCCCAGTTGGCCATCCCGCTGCCCAGCTTCTCAAGTTGGACCCCTCTCTTTTTCAGGGCGTCCACCGCACTCTCCGTGCGGATGATGGCATCCTGGTGTCCGGCTTCCCCCTCGATCACCACATACTGGATCTTCCCGTCCTTATTGCGGTCCACCCGGCTGTCTTCCTGGATGGCAGCGGCCGCCAGCTCCCCCTGCATGGTCCCGGACTGCTCGGCGTAAGCCCCCACATAATACAATCGATCCCACTGCATCATGTCCTCTGCCACAGGCTCCCGGTTAAAAAATATGAGCGGCACATCGTTTTCCCTGGCCAGGTCGATGATCTCGGACGGGTCCGCCCGGTCCACCAGGTTCACACAGAGGACACGGCACCCCATCTCGATCAGCTCCATCACCTGGTCATCCTGGGTGCGCTGTGAGCCCGCGGCATCCCGCACTGTGACCGTGATCTCAAGCCCGTCACTCTCCTGGGCGGCCAGCTCCTTTCGCAGACATCCGATCAATTCACCGAGAAATGTATCGCTCTGGTCATAGCAGGCCACCCCAACCTGGATCCGCCCCGGCTTGTCCGGCCGCTGTCTCCCACAGGCGCCGAAGCACTGCACACCCAGCAGGACGGCCAGCCCGAATATAAGATATTTTTTCACTCCATCACATCCCTGCCTCTACTGACTCATTGTAAAAATGATCTCCTGATTTTCTTCAGTAAATAATATATCTCTGCGCAGGACCGTGTGGGAGACCGTCTGATCCTTCATTTTGTAAAAAGGATGGCCCATGCTCTGGGCGATCTCCGTCAAACCCTGGTAACCCACATCAAACCCATCCGGCACGATCAGGCACTGCACGATATCCGTATCCAGGTAGTAGACCGCCTGCGTCGAGTGCCCGATCCCGTACAGCAACGCACCGTGCAGATCTTTTGCCGCCGCATGCTCCCCCGCCATCCGCAGACTGATATCATCCAGCGCGACCACAAGATCCACCTCCGGCAAAGATCCCAGGGATTCCTCCCGCGCATCCAGATCCCGACTGGAGACCGACCAGCGGATCTGAGCCCCCGCCTCTTTTATACCGTCCAAGAATCCCTGTTCCCTGTCGGAGGCCCCCTTTGGATCCGTATATTCCGCCAGGATCCCCAGGACTTTTCCATCCATATTTCCAACCTGGTCTCTCAGCAGCTCCTCTGCCAGCGCTGTACCCATCTGACGGTCGTTTGGCCCCACGGTCGGAAATGTCCGGGATGCCTGGGTACCCACCAGCAGGACCGGGATCTTCTTTTTTATCTTTTCTGAGAGCCGCTCTAGATCGCTTTCCGGGACAGGCTGCACGATGATGCCGTCCGCCCCGTTGTCTGTCTCATACAGGATGATCTCCTCCAGCTCCCGGGCCGTCAGCACCCCGCCTGTGCTGACAATGGACAGATCGATCCCCAGATCCTCCGCCGCCATCTTCAGGCCATATTTAAAGGCTGACCACTGGCCGTCGTCCGGATCTTGGACCACCACGGAGACCCTGATGCAGTCGTCCCCGATCTTTTCCCATAAGATGATAGACACCAAAAAGAGCACCAGGATCGCCAGGACGGCTTCTGTCAGGATAAATATCTTTTTATTGTCTTTCATTTTATCTCTTCCATTCCCTGTGCCCCCTCTGTGTCCAGTTCCTCTTTACTGAAGAGATAACCCTTCTCCAGGATCTTCCTGCTCTCCTCCGTATAGGGGACGGCAGGGATACAGATGATGACTTCTGTCCCCTCATCCGGCTCACTTTTGACCGTAAGGCCGTATTCTTTCCCAAAAAGGACCTGGATCCGTTTGTTCACATTGATCAGGCCCACCCCTGACCCGTGCTTGTGCACCCGGTCATTATCCGTCAGCAGCGATCTGGCCTCCTCCTCAGGCATCCCCATACCGTTATCGATGACGGAGAGGAGGATCCGCCCGTCCCGCTGCCTCCCGACTATCCGAATCTCGCCGCAGTCATCCATGCCCGCCACTCCGTAATTGATCGCGTTTTCCAGGATCGGCTGTAAGATGAGTTTCACCGTACAACAGGAAACAACGGACGGATCCACGTCGAATACCATGGAAAATGTCTCTTTATGGCGCACTTTCTGTATGTTCATATAGCTCTTCGCGTGTTGGAGCTCATCCTTTATGCTGATCACTGTGCGCCCTTTGGATAAACTGATGCGGAAAAATCGCGCCAACTCTGAGATCATAAAGACCGCGTCATCATTGCGCTCCCCCTCCACCATCCAGGTGATGGAATCCAGTGCGTTGTACAGAAAATGGGGGTTGATCTGGCTCTGCAGAGCGTCCAGTTCACTCTTTCTGCGCTCATTCTGTTCCCGGACGATCTCTTTCATGAGCTGATCGATCTGTTCGTAGGAATTTTGCACGGAGATGCCCAGATGCCGGATCTCCTGGGAACCGCCAATGTAGATCTCTGGCTTTTCCCCCGCCTCATATTCCAGAATGGACGCATCCAGTTTTAAGATCGGGCTGGAGATCCTGACAGCCACGACCCGGTTTATGAACACCAGCATCATCGCGATCAGCAGCATGAAGATCATGATAAAATACCGGATGTTGAACATCCCGGATGTGAAAGCCGGATAGGGGATCACGCCCACCAGCTTCCATCCGGTATAACTGATCGTGTTGACCACCACCTTCCGGCGCTCCCCGTTAAAGACTTCATCGTAAACGCCATCCTTATAGGCCGCGGCCTGCCTGCTGTTCTCCGCCGCGATGCCGCCTCTGATCTGCATCTGGCGGGTGTGGTAGATGATCCTCCCATTACTGTCGCACAGATAAAAATACTGTCCGCTGCCCGACGCATTGATCTGTCTCATCATCCGGGCGATGCTGGAATAATCCATATCCACAAGGAGCACCCCCGGCCGGGAAGTCCCCTTATCCGTCAGCTCCACCACACGGCTCAAGGAGATCACCCAATAGTAGCGGAAAGAAGCATCGTCAAACAGATTCTGGATATGCGGCACGGAAAAGTGCATGTTCTCCCGCTCGCCCATGGCCCGCTCATACCAGCCCTGCTGGGTGATATCCGGATCCTCCTTCTGCCAAGCCACCGGCTCTGCCGCCAGAAGGCTCCCGTAATCGTTGTACACCGCGATGCTGCGCAGATTGTCACGGTTCGCCTCGTAGAGGAGGTTCATCCCCCGCTGGATATCCTGGTCCTGGCTGGAAAGATCATTTTCTTTGATCACATTGTAATAGATGGAATCCGACACCCTGCGCATGCTGATCAGGTAATCCTCCAAGTTCTCCCCGGCCTGCTCCATCAGTTTCTGCGTGCCCGCGATCATCTCCTGCCGGGCCGAGGCAGAAAACCGGAGATACATCACGATGCCCATGATCAGCAAGATGCAGAGGGAGGTGATGGAAAAGGCAGCCATGATCATGGATTGGATCCCTCTGAATCTGTATTTTTTCAGATTCCTGAAATACTTATCGCCCACTGTCTGCATGCTCCGTTCTGTATTTGGACGGCGACACCCCGAATCTCCTCTTGAATACATAGCTGAAATAATTCGGGTCTGTGTAGCCCACCTGTCTTGCGATCATATAGCTCTTCTCATTTGTCTCGATCAGAAGGCGGGAAGCCCGCTCCATGCGGTGATCCGTCAGATAGGCGACGAAGCTCTCCCCCGTCTCCTTCTTAAACATGGCGGAAAAGTAAGAATTTGACACGCCCAGCGCCGCGCAGATCTTATCCAGGGAGAGTTCTTCATCCGCATAATTGCTGCCCACATATTCCTGGGCCCGGGCGATCAGTGACCGGGTGGACCGGCTCCGCGCATGGATCATCTGCTCCCGGAAAAAGAGGCTGATATCCAAAAGCCACTTCTCCAATGCCTCCGGCTCCAGATCCAGCAGACTGCCGTACATCTTTTCCACATCCCCGATCTTGTCCTCCAGAACGATATCGTTGTTCAGCGCAAACCGGTACAATGCACTGATCAGCTCCATGATGCCGATGTGATGCTGCTGCATAGATCTATACTGGGATGTGATGCTGGTCAGATACCGGCTGACCGCCTCCCGCACCTCCTCTTCCCCGCCTATGCGGATCGTCCGGAACAGGCTGGAGAGCTCCTCCTCATCTGAAAAACTGGACGTTGCCATGTCCTGTGGGACGATCTCCTTCATATTGATCGCCCTGGATGCGCCGTAGATCGCACGGTACGACACTGCCTCCCGTGCGCTGCTGTAAGACTGCGGCAGTTCCATGACCGTCCGGCAGACCGGCCCGATCCCCACCGTGACAAAAGCCCCGACCATGCGGCGGGCGTATTTGCAGAACCGGTCACACTCATCGGTCAGCTCCGATACCTCATTTTCACTCTTAAGCTGTGCGATGAAGACCGTATTTCCCAGATAGGGAAAACTCTTGACCTGCCATCTCTCCCCCAGACGTTCGATCGCCTGTTCCCGGACGGACGTGGACAGGAGCAGGGGATCTATACTCTCCAATGCCTGCCTGGAGGACGTATGGATGACCAGGCAGCAAAAGAGCGGACCCTCCAAAGATATCTGATAATCCGCGAGATACTGGTCGATCTCATCCCCGCGGATCCGCCCCTCCATCAGGGCCGAATAGAAATCCGCCTGGAGCAGGGGCAGGGATTCCAGATAATGTTTCTGCAGGGTCTCCACGTTGCGCTTTTCGCTGATCTCCTGGTCCAGCTTGATCTTCAGCTGACGGAACACCTCGGTCAGCTCCACGGAATTGACAGGTTTGAGGATATACTCCTCCACCTCCAGATGGATGGCCTCTTTCGCATACTCGAACTCATCAAATCCTGTGAACAGCAAGATCTTGGTGGCCGGAAATGCCGTCTTCACCCGGTCCGACAATTCCATGCCATCCATATAGGGCATCTTGATGTCCGTCACCAGCACATCCGGCTGGGACTCCTCCACCATCTCCAGAGCCTTTACCCCATTGTCCGCAGATCCGATCACCGAAAAGCCCAGCGCTTCCCAGTCGATCTTTTTCACGATGACTTTTATCGCTTCCTCCTCGTCGTCTGCCAAGAGCACGGTATACATATCCACAGCACCTTTTCCCC
>Ga0224483_100402_pt1 | contig 13444 bp, 9 predicted proteins | sample hydfratestSal1_FD_181453 | JGI IMG/M metagenome (GOLD analysis project Ga0224483, IMG submission 181453) | Metatranscriptome of mouse feces microbial communities from Columbus University, Ohio, United States - Sal1 (Metagenome Metatranscriptome) ... | reverse complement strand
GCATTTACTGCGCTGACTGTACGAAAGCGTAACGGCAGCAGGCACCTGGCCCATTGCGTAAGCGATTTTCATGGCCGGATGCGTAACAGTTCAAGAGTTATCTGAACTGTTAGTGCGCCCATAATAGGGTTACTGTTCAAGGCTATCAAAACGGATAACCTATAAAATAAAAGTTGAAACATGGAGGAGACATATGGTAAAGGCACAGTACAATGCGGACAGCATCACGGTCCTTGAGGGGCTGGAGGCTGTCCGGAAAAGGCCTGGCATGTACATAGGAGGCGTTGGGATCAAGGGGCTGAACCATTTGATCTACGAGGTGCTGGATAATTCCGTGGATGAGCATCTGGCAGGTTTCTGCAGCCAGATCTGGGTCACCCTGGAGGAGGACAATTCCTGCACGGTCAAAGATAACGGCCGCGGGATCCCGGTAGAGATGCACAAAAAGGGAGTGTCGGCGGAGCGGGTGGTCCTGTCAACCCTCCACGCCGGCGGCAAATTTGATAATGAGGCTTACAAGACCAGCGGAGGCCTTCACGGCGTAGGCTCATCGGTGGTCAACGCCCTGTCAGAGCATATGGATATTAAGGTGTACAAAAACGGTTACATCCATCACGACGCTTACAGACGGGGTGTTCCCACCGTGGAGCTGGTAAACGGCCTTCTTCCCACCGTGGGGAAGACAAAAGAGACGGGGACAGAAATCAACTTCCTTCCGGATGGGGAGATCTTTGAGCGGACCAGGTTTAAGGCGGACTGGCTGAAAAGCAGGATACATGAGACCGCCTACTTAAACCCGAATCTGACCATAACCTATTCTAACAAGCGTAAGGGGGAGGAGGAGACTATTGTATATAGTGAGCCGGAAGGGCTTGTTGCCTATGTAAAGGAAGTGAACGCGGGCAAAACGCCGATCCACGATCCGGTGTACTACAAGGGGACTGTGGACCATATCGAGGTGGAGGCAGCCTTCCAGTTTGTGGATACCTTCGAGGAAAATATATCCGGGTTCTGCAACAACATTTTTACCCAGGAGGGAGGAACCCACCTGGTAGGTTTTAAGACCAAGTTTACGGCTCTGATCAACACCTATGCCAGGGAGTTGGGAATCTTAAAAGAGAAGGACGCCAACTTTACAGGGGCGGACACCCGCAACGGCATGACAGCCATTGTAGCCATCAAGCACCCGGACCCTATCTTTGAGGGGCAGACCAAGACCAAGATGGCCAGCGCGGACGCCACCAAAGCGGTATTTACCATCACCGGAGATGAGCTGCAGCGGTATTTTGACCGGAACCTGGAGGTGCTCAAAGGGATCATCGGCTGCGCGGAGAAGTCTGCCAAGATCCGCAGGGCGGAGGAGAAGGCCAGGACCAACATGCTGACAAAGTCAAAATTTTCCTTTGACAGCAACGGCAAACTTGCCAACTGCGAGAGCCGGGAGCCGGAAAAATGCGAGATCTTCATCGTGGAGGGGGATTCTGCCGGCGGCTCGGCCAAGACGGCCAGAAACCGGATGTACCAGGCCATCCTGCCGATCCGGGGCAAGATCTTAAATGTGGAAAAGGCTTCCATGGACAAAGTCCTTGCCAACGGGGAGATCAAGACCATGATCAACGCCTTTGGCTGCGGATTTTCCGAGGGGTATGGCAATGACTTTGACATCAGCAAATTGAGATATCACAAGATCATCCTTATGACCGATGCGGATGTGGACGGCAGCCATATTGACACCCTGCTTCTCACCTTTCTCTATCGGTTTATGCCGGAGCTGATCTACAATGGCCACGTGTACATTGCCATGCCGCCTCTTTTTAAGGTGATACCCAAAAAGGGGGAGGAACAGTACCTCTATGACGAGAAGGAACTGGAAAAATACCGGAAGACCCACAAAGGCGAGTTTACCCTCCAGAGGTACAAAGGCCTTGGAGAGATGGACGCCAGCCAGCTGTGGGAAACCACTCTGGACCCGGAGAACCGGGTATTAAAGCGGGTGGAGATCGAGGATGCCCGTCTGGCCTCGGAGATCACAGAGATGCTTATGGGCAGCGACGTGCCGCCGAGACGGCAGTTTATCTATGACCACGCGGACGAAGCCGAGATCGACGCGTAAGGAGGATATCAATGGCGGAAAAGATCATTACAACAGAATATTCGGAGGAGATGCAGAGGAGTTATGTGAACTACTCCATGAGCGTTATCACCGCAAGGGCCATCCCTGATGCCAGGGATGGGTTAAAGCCGGTTCAGCGGCGGGTGCTCTACGATATGAGCGAGCTGAAACTGAACCACGACAAGCCTCACAGAAAGTCGGCCCGTATCGTAGGCGATACCATGGGTAAATATCACCCCCACGGCGACTCCTCCATCTACGATACCCTGGTGGTGTTGAGCCAGGATTTTAAGAAGGGCATGGCCCTGGTGGACGGCCACGGCAATTTCGGCTCCATTGAGGGGGACGGCGCCGCGGCCATGCGTTACACAGAGGCAAGGCTGCAGAAATTCGCGGAGGAAGTGTACTTAAAAGACTTAGACAAGACCGTGGCCTTTGTGCCAAACTACGACGAGACGGAAAAGGAGCCGGAGGTGCTGCCGGTGCGGGTGCCAAATCTTCTGATCAACGGGGCCGAGGGTATTGCCGTGGGCATGAGCACCAGCATCCCGCCTCACAACCTGGCAGAGGTAGTGGACGCGGTGAAGGCTTACATCAGGAACCCTGACATCACTACCCGGGAGCTGATGGAGCGGATGCCGGGACCTGATTTCCCCACAGGAGGGATCATTGCCAACAAAAAGGACCTACCCGGGATCTACGAGACCGGCGTTGGGAAGATCAAACTGCGGGGAAGGATGGAGGTGGAACTGGGAAAGCGACGGACGGACAAGGACAAGCTGATCATCTCTGAAATTCCGTACACCATGATCGGGGCCGGCATTAACAAGTTCCTTGTGGATGTGGCGGACCTGGTGGAGTCAAAGAAGCTGACCGACGTGACTGACATTTCCAACCAGTCGGGTAAGGAGGGCATCCGCATTGTTTTGGAGCTGAAAAAAGACGCGGATGTGGAGAAGGTGAAAAATATCCTCTACAAGAAGACCAAGTTGGAGGACACCTACGGCGTCAACATGCTGGCTATTGTAAACGGTCGGCCTGAGACCCTGAATCTCCGCGGCATTTTAAAACATTATCTGGATTTCCAGTATGACAACAACCGGAAAAAATATCAGGCTCTATTGGATAAGGAGCTGGAAAAGAAGGAGATCAAGGAGGGGCTTATAAAAGCCTGCGATGTGATCGACCTGATCATCGCCATTCTGCGGGGATCGAAGAATCTGAAGGACGCCAAGGCCTGCCTCATGAACGGAGACACATCCAGGATCACCTTCAAGAACCCGGAGTTTGAAAAGGACGCCAAAGAACTGCGCTTTACGGAGAAACAAGCCGGGGCGATCCTGGAGATGCGGCTGTATAAGCTGATAGGGCTGGAGATTCTGGCTTTGGAGCGGGAGTACAAGGAGACGCTGAAAAAGATCAAGGAGTACACCGGGATCCTGAAAGATAAGGGGACCATGGACCAGGTGATCATGGACGATCTGGACCGGATCAAGGAGGAATTTGCCCTTCTTCGCAGGACGGATATTGAGGACGGCAAGGAGGCATTTTACGAGGAGGCCCCCATGGAAGTCCAGGAGGTAACCTTTGTCATGGACCGGTTCGGGTACTGCAAAGTTTTAGATAAGACAACCTTTGAGCGGAACCGGGAGACCGTTGAGACGGAGTACCCTCAGGTGATCCGGTGCATGAACACGGACAAGATCTGCCTGTTTACGGACAAGGGTAACCTACATCAGATCAAGGTTAAAGATATACCCGGGGCAAAGCTGCGGGAAAAAGGGGTGCCTGTGGATAACTTGAGCAAGTTTGACGGGACAAAAGAGGTTATTTTGTGCCTTACCAGCCTGGACGCCATCATGGGCAGAAAGCTGATCTTTGCCACAAAGATGGCCCTGGTGAAGCAGGTCCCCGGGGAGGAATTTGTGACCAACAACCGGACAGTGGCCGCTACCAAACTGCAGGACGGGGATGAGCTGGTAAATGTGACCGTGGCGGGCCAGCAGACAGAGGTGGTGATTCAGACGAAAAACGGAGTGTTTTTGCGGTTTCCTTTGGTCGAAATTTCGGAGATGAAGAAGAATTCCAGGGGAGTCCGGGGGATTAAGTTGGAGAAAGATGACGAATTGGAAGCTTTGTATTTAATTGGGGACAATCCTGTGGTACAATATAAAAAGAAGGAAGTACACTTGAACCGGCTGAAGATCGGGAAGCGGGACGGAAAAGGGAGTAAGGTCAGAGGATAAGGCAGGCTTAGACATTGATTTGGGTGTGTTCAGATATAAAAAATAATATAGAAGGAGGTTTGTAGTATGGGTGAGAGTAAGGTTCCGACTCCGCATATTGGGGCGAAGGTGGGGGAGATTGCCGAGACAGTTTTGCTGCCGGGTGATCCCTTAAGGGCAAAGTATATCGCGGAGGAGTTTTTGACGGGAGTGAGCCAGTTTAATTCCACCAGAAATATGCTGGGGTTTACGGGGGAGTACAAGGGGAGACGTGTCTCTGTGATGGGGTCGGGCATGGGATGCCCTTCTATTGGGATCTATTCCTATGAGCTGATCCATTTTTACGGGTGCAAGAATCTGATCCGCGTGGGGACAGCCGGGGCATTGAGGCCGGAGGTGAAGGTACGGGACATGGTGTTCGGCATGGGAGCCTGCACCACGTCCAATTATGTGAAGCAGTTTCGGCTGCCTGGGGATTACTCCTGTATCTGCAGCTACGAGCTTTTGGATAAGGCGGTGAGGACGGCCAGAGAGCGGGGATTTTCTTACCATGTGGGGAATATCTTAAGCTCCGATATGTTCTATAACCCGGATATTCCGCCCATGGGCGTTACCTGGGATAAGATGGGGGTTCTGGCGGTGGAGATGGAGGCTGCTGCCCTCTACAGCAACGCGGCTTACGGCGGGGCCAACGCCCTGTGTATCCTGACGGTTTCCGATTCCCTGATCACAGGGGAGGAGACCACGGCCCAGGAGCGGCAGACTACCTTTACCAATATGATGGAAGTGGCTCTGGAGTTGGCATAAGATTAACAGAGAGAATGCAGTGATAAATGTGTGAAAAGGATGGAGAACCAATGAGGGGAATGATTGACAGCCATGCCCATCTCTGCGGAGCGGAATTGTTTCCCGGATGGCGGGAGATCGCCGCAAAGGCCAGAGATGCGGGGATTGAAAAGATAATGATCATCTGCAGGTCCATGGAGGAGGCAAAACGGGCCTTTGACCTGGCGGGACAGGATTCTATGTTTGACGTTGCCGCGGGACTGCATCCCAATGATATCCTGGACACGCCTTTTGAGGAGTGGGAGCGATTTATGGATCTTTTGCGGGACGTCAGAGTGAAGGCGGTAGGCGAGATCGGGATCGATTATTCTTTTTATGAGACTGTGGTTCCCCAGGTTCTTCAGAAAGAAGTGTTCATCCGCCAGATCGATCTGGCCAATGAATTAAACAAACCGGCCATTATCCATATGCGCCACGCGGCGGAGGACACCAGGCGGTATATCAAATGCCATTTAAAGGCGCCTGGCATTATGCATGGCTACAGCGGCGGCTACAAGGCCATGAAGGAATTTCTCGATCTTGGGATGTACATTTCCTTCTCCCCGGCCGCCATCCTGGAATCCAAACAGGATGACGCCAGGAAAGTGGCCGCGGAGGTTCCTTTAGACCGGATCTTGGTGGAGAGCAACGGTCCTTTTAAGGCTCCCACATCCATGACGGGAACCATCCACGGCCCGGAGACCGTGGCCAGCGTGGTGGATTACATCTGTAAAGTTCGGGGTGTGAGGTGTGAGGATCTGACAGAAGCTGTGTACCACAATTACAGGAGGCTGTTCTCTTAGGGGACGCCTCCTTTTTGGATTCTTTTGTGAAAGAGTGCCTAGAAATGTATGTGCAGTAAAAACAGATGTATTTTCTTTGCGGAAAACAGTTGATTTTTTCGTCGTTTTGTTGTAGGATATACGGGAATGGATTTTGGATCACAAAAAGGTTAAGGAGAATGAGAGATGGAACTTAAAAGGAAATTAAAAGTCGGCGTTTTGGGGGCCACAGGTATGGTGGGGCAGAGGTTCATCGCCCTTTTGGAGAACCATCCCTGGTATGAGGTTGTGGCGGTTGCGGCAAGCCCCAGATCCGCGGGGAAGACTTATGCCCAGGCTGTGGGGGACCGGTGGAAGATGGACAGCCCTATGCCGGAGGCTGTGAAAGACCTGGCGGTCATGAATGTAAATGAGGTTGAGAAGGTGGCTTCTGCCGTGGATTTTGTGTTCAGTGCCGTGGACATGACCAAGGAGGAGATCATGGCCATCGAGGAGGCCTACGCAAAGACCGAGACCCCGGTGGTGTCCAACAACAGCGCCCATCGGTGGACTCCGGATGTGCCCATGGTGGTGCCGGAGATTAACCCGGAGCATTTTGAGGTTATTGAGTTTCAGAGGAAGCGTCTGGGTACAAAAAATGGATTTATCGCCGTGAAGCCCAACTGCTCCATCCAAAGCTACGCCCCGGCTCTTACGGCGTGGCGGGAGTTTGAGCCTTACGAGGTGGTGGCCGCCACATACCAGGCCATCTCCGGGGCGGGAAAGACCTTTCAGGACTGGCCGGAGATGAAGGGCAATCTGATCCCCTACATAGGCGGCGAGGAGGAAAAAAGCGAGCAGGAGCCTTTGCGGCTGTGGGGGAAGATCGAGAACGGCGTTATCGTCAAGGCAAAAGAGCCGCTCATCACCTGCCAGTGCCTTCGGGTGCCGGTCTTAAACGGCCACACGGCGGCAGCTTTTGTCAAGTTCCGGAAAAAGCCTGCAAAGGAACAGCTGATCGAGAAACTGGAGCAGTATAAAGGGCTTCCCCAAAAGCTTGACCTTCCCAGCGCGCCGAAGCAGTTTATGCGCTACATGGAGGAGGACAACAGGCCCCAGGTCAGCCTTGACGTGGACTTTGAGAGAGGCATGGGGATCTCCATCGGACGGCTGAGGGAGGATACGGTCTATGATTATAAATTCGTAGGACTTTCCCACAACACGGTCCGGGGAGCGGCGGGAGGCGCGGTTTTGTGCGCAGAACTTCTGACGGCCCAGGGGTATATTGAGGCGAAGTAGGATTAGTGAGCAAGGGGCGGCGGGATAGTTAATGCCTGCCACCGCCGCCCTTTACTGGACTTTTATTACATCGATAAACTGAAAGCTATAAACTTGTGGCAATATCAATTCCAACACCATTAACAAGAAAATCCGTAAGAGTATCGGCAATTTTTTCAGCATTTTGAAAGTCTAACCACCCCTCTGAAGTACGATACAAACCAAAGCCGTCCTTGCCAGTTCCCCAAAAGTAAACTAAATCCCCTGAGTCATTGCCAAATAGACATCCCTTCGCCCTCCACTTCAAATTCGGGGCCATAGCTATCTTCCGTACTGGGGAAATTTGTACCATACACGATTACAAAAAGCAATATGGGTTATCCGGGCAAGAAAATTATCTTGTCTACACCCTCCAACTGTAGTAAAATAGTAGAAATGGCTGTGCCAGAGAAAATCATACAGGAGGCAGGAACAATGGGATACACAAAGACGGATTTTGGGACCATGAAGGACGGCAGGGCGGTATACCGCTACACATTGACAAACGGAAACGGGGTATCGGCCTCTTTCACGGATTTCGGGGCAATCTGGCTTACCATGGTAGTGCCGGATAAGGACGGGAATATGGCTGACGTGGTGCTTGGCTATGATACGGTGGAGACCATCCAGGGGGGGACCGGACACCTTGGGGAGATGGTGGGGCGCTACGCCAACCGCATCGGCGGCGCGAGCTTCACTCTCAACGGCAAGACCTATGAGCTGGACAAGAACTCCTCAGGCAGGAACAATCTTCACAGCGGCTTAAACTTTTACAGGGACCGGCTGTGGGAAGCCCAGGTGGCGGAGACGGAGCTTGGAACCTGCGTTAGTTTCAGTCTGGAAAGCCCGGACGGAGACCAGGGATATCCGGGCAACGCCCGTGTGACGGTCAGCTACACCCTGACAGAGGATAACAGCCTAAAGCTGGATTACCATATGGTGTGCGACGCGGACACCATCGCCAATTTTACCAACCACGCCTACTTTAACCTGGCAGGCCACGATTCCGGCTGCGCCATGGACCAGAAGGTGTGGATGGACGCGGACTACTTCACCATCACCGACGCGGAGTCTATTCCCACAGGGAAGCTGGTTTCCGTAAAAGGGACTCCCATGGACTTTACACAGATGAAGCCCCTGGGCCGGGACATTGAGGCGGACTATGAGCCTCTTAAATTCGGCAACGGGTATGACCATAACTGGTGCTTAAACCATATCCCCGGGGAGCTGGCCCTTTGCATAAAGGCAGTGGACGAGAAAAGCGGCCGCGCCATGGAAGTGTATACGGACCTTCCCGGAGTACAGATGTACACAGCCAACAGCCTGCGGCCTGTGTGCGCTGCCAAGGACGGGGTGTACTACGAGAAGCGCCACGGGTACTGTTTTGAGACCCAGAACTATCCGGACGCGGTCAATAAGGAGAACTTCCCGTCACCGGTGGTAAAGGCCGGGGAGGAGTATAAGACCACCACCATCTACAAGTTTCTCACTCAGTAGAAACCAAGGATCAGCAAGAATCAAAGCGGGGTAAGACATGACGAAATCTTTATATATAGCAGAAAAACCCAGCGTTGCCCAGGAGTTTGCCAACGCGCTGAAAAAGAAATGGCGGCGGGGCGACGGGTTTATGGAGGCTGAGGACGCCATTGTCACCTGGTGCGTAGGTCATTTGGTGACAATGAGCTATCCCGAGGCCTATGATCCCGGATTAAAGCGCTGGAGACTGGAGACTTTGCCGTTTTTACCCAGGGAATTTAAGTATCAGGTCATAGAAAGCGTCAGCAAACAGTTTGAGATCGTCAAGGGATTGTTAAACCGGCAGGATGTGGACATTATCTACATCTGCACCGACTCCGGGCGGGAGGGGGAATACATCTACCGCCTAGTGGACCAGATGGCAGGAGTCCACGGAAAGACGCGCAAGCGGGTCTGGATCGACTCTCAGACCGAGGAGGAGATCCTGCGGGGCATTCAAAACGCCAAAGACTGGAGCGCCTACGACAATCTGTCCGCATCCGCCTATCTGCGGGCCAAGGAGGACTACCTGATGGGCATCAATTTCTCCAGGCTTTTGACGTTAAAATACGGCAACTCCATCTCCAACTACTTAAAGACAGACCGGACGGTACTGTCCGTAGGCCGGGTCATGACCTGCGTGCTGGGAATGACCGTGCGCAGGGAGCGGGAGATCCGCAGCTTTGTAAAGACGCCCTTTTACCGGGTTATGGGAACCTTCGGCCCGCCTGACCAGGCCCTGACCTTTGAGGGAGAGTGGCGCAGTGTGGAAGGATCCCGGTATTTTGGCACGCCCTTTTTGTACAAAGAAAACGGGTTTAAGGAGAAAAAGTACGCCGAAGAGCTGATCGCCCTTCTCTCTAAAGAGCCTCCTCTGACCGCGGTTGTGGCAAAGATCGAGAAGAAAAAAGAGACAAAGAATCCGCCTCTTCTCTACAACCTGGCAGAGCTGCAGAACGACTGTTCCAAGATGTTTAAGATCAACCCGGACGAAACGCTAAAGATCGTCCAGGAGCTTTATGAGAAGAAGCTGGTGACCTACCCAAGGACCGACGCCAGGGTGCTCTCCACGGCAGTGGCAAAAGAGATTCACAAAAATATCGGCGGCCTCCGACAGTTTAACCCTCTTTCCCTGTTCGCCACAGAGGTTCTGGAGTCGGGAAGCTTTAAGACCATCGCAAAGACCAGGTATGTCAATGACAAACAGATCACGGACCATTATGCCATCATCCCCACAGGCCAGGGGCTTTCGGCCCTGAACCGAATCCCGCCCTTGTCATTAAAGGTGTATGAGGTCATCGCCAGGCGGTTTTTGAGCATTTTTTATCCGCCTGCTGTTTACCAGAAGTACAGCCTGGACCTTGGGCGGATGCAGGAACATTTTTTCGCCAGCTTTCGGATCCTGATAGAAAAAGGGTATCTGAAGGTGGCGGACGTGTCCCAGGGGAAAAAAGCCGACTCTTTGGACGACGGCAAAAAAGGCGGGACTAAGGAGGGGGACGCCGGAGAAACCTTCCAGAAAAATGTGGACAATCCGGAGTTTATCAACATGCTTGCCAGCCTGAAAAAGGGCATGGTTCTGGATATCCACGGATTTGTCATCAAGGAGGGGGAGACCTCGCCGCCTAAGCGCTACACGTCCGGCTCCATGATCCTGGCTATGGAAAACGCGGGCCAGCTGATCGAAGACGAGGAGCTGAGGGCTCAGATCAAGGGAAGCGGAATCGGAACCAGCGCCACCAGGGCGGAGATCCTGAAAAAACTGGTAAACATCAAGTACCTGGCCTTAAACGGCAAGACCCAGGTTATTACCCCCACTTTGTTGGGGGAGATGATCTTTGACGTGGTTAACGCCTCCATCCGCCAGCTGTTAAATCCGGATCTGACGGCCAGCTGGGAGAAGGGGCTGACTTACGTGGCGGAGGGAACCATTACCAGCGACGAGTACATGGAAAAATTAGAGCGGTTTGTGGCAGGCCGCACCCATACCGTACTGCGCCTGAACAATCAGTATCAGCTGCGGGAATATTTTGACGCCGTGGCCCAATATTATAATAAGAAGTAGATCAGCAATCGGGAGGAATCGCGAGATGAAAAAAGAAGAGATGACCATCAAAGAACTGTATGATACCACGAAAACCATGGCAGAGCCCTATCTGGCATCGTACACATACCCATGGGAAGTATTTCCCCACATCGGGGAGATCGTGAGGAAGCTGGGCATGGGCCTACCAAAAGAGGAGTATGACTGTATCGGGGAAGACATCTGGATCCACAAGTCTGTCACCGTGCCGCCTACAGCCACCATCAAAGGGCCTGCCATTTTTGGCAGAAATACGGAGATCCGCCCAGGGGCCTTTGTCCGGGGCAATGTGCTGGTAGGGGAGGGCTGCGTGGTGGGAAACTCCACAGAGCTGAAAAACGTGATCCTCTTCGACTCGGTCCAGGTGCCTCACTACAACTATGTAGGCGATTCTATCCTTGGCTACAAGTCTCACATGGGAGCCAGCTCCCTGACCTCCAATGTAAAATCCGACAAGACCCTGGTAAAGGTCCACGGCCAGGACGGAGACATTGAGACCGGCCTTAAAAAGTTCGGCGCCGCCATCGGCGATTTTGTGGAGATAGGCTGCGGCTCCGTCTTAAATCCCGGAACTATCGTGGGCCCCCACACCAATATCTACCCTCTGTCAAGCGTAAGAGGGTGCGTTGACAAATATTCCATCTACAAGAGGGATGGAGTCGTGGTGGAGAAAGAGGAGCGATAAACGTTATTCAGACAAACGAATCCTGCTTTTGTCCCGGAAAAGCCATAGTCATGGGACTTACTTACCTAACGATAAAACGGAACTTTAAATTCATTCTATTGTTGTATAATTGAGTGAGCAAAGGCGGGGATTATCGCAATGCCAGTCAGAGGAGAGATATCCCGTCCGGGTTCAGAAATGCCAAACATTCCGATGAGCCCAAAGCAGAAATCAGTCGGGTATCAGCCCTCCTGCTTTCCTGGTCTCATCTCCATGGCATTTATTCACCCGCCCGGCACCATGCCTCCCTTCCCTCCCTGGCCCACGACTAAATCCGCCCTTTGCTCACTCAACTAAACAGCAATTATTCTGTCATCTGTCCAAAAAATCGTTCTTAACCCCCTAAAACCACACAGATTCCTTATCATTTCGTCCCGAAGATCCGGTCCCCCGCATCCCCAAGGCCAGGGCAGATGTAGGCGTCCTCATTGAGGCATCGGTCCAGATGGCCTACATAGATGTGGATGTCCGGGTGGGCTTCATGTAGGCGCTTCAATCCCTCCGGGGCGGCGATGATGGACATAAACTTGATATGCTTTCCGCCGTGCTGCTTGATAAAGTCCACGGCAGCCGCGCCGGAGCCGCCGGTGGCCAGCATGGGATCCGTGACCACAATGGTTCTCTGCTCAATGGGGCTTGGCAGCTTGCAGTAGTACTCGTGGGGCTCGTGGGTCTTTTCGTCACGGTAGAGGCCGATATGGCCCACCTTGGCAGAGGGGACCAGGGCCAGGATGCCGTTTACCATGCCAAGGCCTGCCCGGAGGATGGGGACTACGGCCAGCTTCTTACCGGAGAGCATGGGAGTCATGCAGGTCTCGATGGGGGTCTCCACCTCCACGTCCTCCAGAGGAAGATCACGCAAGGCCTCATAGCCCATGAGCATGGCGATCTCCTCGATAAGAGCCCGAAATTCATTGGTGCCGGTGTTCTTGTCCCGCAGCTTGGAGATCTTGTGCTGGATCAGAGGATGGTCGAAAACAGTTACATTTTTCATAGGTAGCCGTCCTTTCTTGTCTTGTTCTTATCTATCCGTTTCACGGTTTATTTTCCATCCATGTTAAAGGTGACAATGGCGTAATCTCCCAGAGCGTGAGGCACTGGGATAGAGAAGTACAGAACGCCTTCGTGGGTATAGCTGAAAGACTCCGGAAACGACATTTCCTCCGATGTTCCAAGAGGGAAGTCGGCCTGCTCGAACATCTGGGTGTACTGCTCCACGGACATGGTGGCGCGGTGGGCTAAAAGAAGCCGGGTGGTCTCCTCTGTGGCCTGGTAAAATTCCACATCATCGCTCATCACATATCCGGCCATGGTGTAGGCGTCGGAGTAATCGTTAAAGCCAAGGCTTTTGGCCTGCTTCAAGTCTACGGTGTTGGTGTAAAATACATTGGTGGGGTAGGGGCCGCCCTGTACCTGGCAGGTGCCTTTGTACACAGCCGTAAGACGGCTTCGGTCCACAGCCACCACCTTGCAGGTGATATCAAGGGTCACCGGGTCCTCCGCTGCCATAGCGTCCACGATGGAGGTGGCGTTAGTCAGAAGCAGCTCATTGACCTGTTCCTGGATCTTTTGGTCGCTTAAATTAGAAACAACCGGGTACTGGATGGAAATGGAGCCTTTCTCCGTGTCTTTGTAGGTCTCCACCTTGGCGGATACGTTGGCAGCGGCAGCGCCGGAGTTTTCCGGGGCTTTTTCAGTCTCAGGGGCCGTGGTGGGCGCTGCCGTGGCTGCCACTGTGGACGAGGCCATGGTCTCTCTGGCCGCTGAGGTGTGAATGCCCGAAAGATCCATCTCCTCATGCCTTCCGGTGCAGCCGCAGACAGTCATGGATGCAGTGAGAAGAACCATTGGTAATATGTAATTGTGCTTCATGTGAATGCT
>Ga0224483_100401_pt1 | contig 13455 bp, 14 predicted proteins | sample hydfratestSal1_FD_181453 | JGI IMG/M metagenome (GOLD analysis project Ga0224483, IMG submission 181453) | Metatranscriptome of mouse feces microbial communities from Columbus University, Ohio, United States - Sal1 (Metagenome Metatranscriptome) ... | reverse complement strand
CTTCTAAATCTCTGCAAAGTCAAAATTCGCAAACCATTTCTGATGGCTGCTCTCCCCGTTTCCCTGGCTGTGCTTCGCGATTCCTTAACTTACTGACATTGCCCGTGAACAGTAATGTAACCGGAGACAGGAATATGAAAATGTGATGAAGTCCTTGACATTGAGAAAAGGTTGAGGCATAATATGTTATGTATGAAAATCGGTTGGGGAAGGGGAATTTACTTTTTTACATCTGTGCATCCCCTGCTTTTGCCTGTATTTTTTACGCAGTGAAGAAACTGGAAAATGAATCCTATTGAAAAGAACCGGGATATAGAGGAAAATAAAAAGGAAAGGGAGACCGAAAACTATGGAAGCGATTTACGGGAATGGCATTGCCTTATCAGAAAAGGTGCTTGACTATCTCTGGGGAAGGCAGGCCGTGTCACTGAACAATGTTGCGAATGTGGATACGCCGGGATTTAAGTCCCAGTATGTAACCTTTGAGGAAGAGATGAGCAGACGTCTGTCGCGGGCCAGCGCCTCAGATCAGTCTCCGAAGAAGGCGGTGTCCCGCGCGATTGAGGCTTCGAGATCCCGGCTGAATACGACCTGGACGGAATCAAGCAGGCTTGACGGCAACAACGTGGACATGGACCAGGAGCAGGTGGAGATCGTCCGGACAGCGTATCAGTATCAGTACATGCTGAATTCGATTACGAATGATATCAACCGCCTCAGAAACGCGGCGAAGACCTTCTAAAAGACAGAGATAGAAGCGGGAAAGAGAGGATACTATGGAGGGAGCGGCATTTATCGTACCTATAACACCGTGGGGCAATATCGGTCTTAACGGTGATCTGAACCAGACACAGAATGCGCCTACAGTGAATGCGGAGGCGTCATTGTTCAAGGATATTTTTAAAAACACATGGAATCAGGTGCAGGAGACACAGGCGGACGTGGAGCATAAGCAGTATCTGCTTTCCACCGGGCAATTGGATGATGCCCACACGCTTCCGATTGCAGAAGCGAAGGCAGGGCTGGCCGTGGATGTGATGATCGGGCTGCGCAATAAGACACTGGAGTCGTACAATGAACTCATTAAGATCAATGTCTGATTCCGGCGTGCTTGGGTTTGGTGCTTTGATATTATTATGACAAAAGGTTGGATAAAAAGGTGCAGAATTGGAAAGAAAGCTGGCAGAATATACCAGAAAAGACCCGGACTCTGATCAAGGTAATCGCAGGGGGGACTGTGGCGGTTGCCCTGATTGCGATAATCGCGTTGAATATGGGGAAGGACAGGGATTACAGCACGTTGTTTACGGGGCTGAATCAGGAGGAAGCGCAGCAGGTGGTCAGTCTTCTTCAGGATCAGGGGATTGATTACCGATATAATAATGATGGCGCCATACGGGTGCCGGCCGCCATGGTAGACCAGACAAGAGCGAACCTTCTGAGTCAGGGTTATCCCAAGAGCGGCTTTACATATGACATGTATCTGAACAACACAGGCCTGATGACGACAGAGTCTGATAAAGAGCAGATCACCCTGTATGAACTGCAGGATCGCCTGGGAGCGCAGATTCGGCTTTTTGAGGGAGTGCAGGACGCCAAGGTGACGATCTCTCCGGCAGGGGAGCGGCGTTTTGTGGTCGGTGACGAGGCTGAGATGAATGCGTCTGCCTCGGTGGTAGTTACCATGAATAACGGAAGTACTTTGACGCCGGAGAAGGCGCAGGCAGTCCGCGGCTTGATTTCGCATGCTGTCCGGGGGCTGAATATCACGGATGTGGCAGTGTACGATGCGGTTACCATGATTGAAGTGGGAAGCGACGGGGACGGCACATCCGGCGGGGCGAACGATCTGACCAGCCTGACCAGTTTGGTTGAGAACAGCATCGCGGCCAACGTCAGAAGGGTTCTCGAGCAGCTTTACGGCTCGGGGAATGTGGCTGTTTCCGTCAAGGGAACCCTGAACATGGAGCGCCTCATCCAGGAGACGACGCAGTATACGACGCCGGATAAGATCGACGAAGAGGATAAGGACGGACTTCTGCAGAGAGAGCAGGTGTCTGACCAGAGTACTGTTTCCTCCGGCCAGGGGGCAGGCGGCCTGGTGGGGGCGGATGCCAATGCGGATATTCCGCGTTATACGAATCAGAATGGCAATGGACAGGTTAATGACAGTTATACGGATGCAAGCGCAACCCGGGAGTGGCTTTTCAATATTTTGAAGGAACAGCGCCAGATCGAACCAGGGGTTCTGGAGGATATTTCCATTGGCGTCATGATAACAACTACGGATACGGAGTCCGTGACACAGGAGAATCTGCTGCGCCTGGTGGCGAATTCCGCAGGCATTCCGGTGGATTCCATCGATCAGAAGGTGACGGTGTTGAGAGCGCCTGGGCCGCAGGCGGAAATGCCGACCACACCGCCGGTTGTGCCGGCAGGAGGGATAGCCGGTCTGGTAGAGGTGATTCCGCTGCCGATACTGATTGCAATCGGCGCAGGGATTCTGCTGCTGGTTCTGCTGCTGATTCTGCTGCTGCTCCGCTCCGGACGTAAGAAGAAGGAAGAAGTGGTGATGGCAGGCGACGACTTCATTGACGGCGACCAGACGTTGGATGAGCTGACGGCTGAGCCGGGGGAAGAGACCGGGCTGACGGCCGGCGAGGATGAGATGCCGGGAGGTGTCGGGTTGTCTGAGGAAGAAGAGGAAGAGGATGAATTTGCCAAGAGCGAAGAGATTCTGAATCTTCGTATGCAGCGCAGCCTGCGACTGAAGCAGAATATTTCGGAATTCGTGGATCAGAATCCGCAGATTGCAGCGAAGCTGGTACAGAACTGGCTGAGCGGAGAGGAGGAGTTGAGCGATGGCGCAAAGCATAGAGGAGCTCGAAAGCAGTCTCGATAAGCAGGATACGGAACCGATTACCGACCCCAGAAGCAAGGCGGCTCTGGTAGTGGTTTCTCTGGGCGCAGACCGTGCTTCTCAGATCTATAAGTATCTGAGCGAACAGGAGATTGAGGATCTTACATACGAGGTTGCCAAGCTGGGAAAGACCGGCAACGCTCAGGTGGAGGCAGTGCTGGATGAATTCTATAAGCTCTGCCTGACCCATAAGATGATGACAGACGGCGGCCTGGATTATGCCCGGAACGTGCTGGAGAAGGCCTTTGGCGAATCGACGGCCCGGAACCTTCTGGAGAAGGTGTCCAAGACGCTTCAGTCCAAGCCTTTCAACTTCTTTATGAAGGGGGATCCGAAGGCGCTTCTGTCACTGCTCCAGAACGAGCGCGCGCAGGTGATTGCCCTGATTCTGGCTTATATGGAACCCATGCAGGCAGCCCAGGTACTGGAGGAGCTTTCGGACGAAAAGCGGATCCAGACTGTGGAAAGCATGGCACGGATGGATCGGGTATCCCCCGAAGCGATTGCGATCGTAGAGGAGGAGATGAAGAGAAAGTTTGCTACGATCATCACCAGCGAGGACAATATGAGCCTTGGCGGCGTCGATTATGTGGCTGATATGATGAACCATGTAGACCGCAGCAGTGAGCGGAAGATATTTGAAGAGCTCGATAAGCGGAATCCGGATCTGGCACAGACCATCCGCGACAAGATGTTTGTCTTCGAGAATATTCTGGATATGGACGATCGCTCGGTGCAGCGCTTTGTCCGGGACTGCGATGCCAAGGATATTGTATTCGCACTCAAGAATGCCTCCGAGGATATGCGGGCGATCTTCTTCAGCAACATGTCCAAGCGTATGGCCGAGACTGTGCGGGGCGATCTGGAGATTACCACCAATGTAAGGCTGAAGGATGTGGAAGAGGCACAGCAGCGTATCGTCAATATTATCCGGAACCTGGAGGAGCAGGGCGAAGTGATCATTAAGAAGGGAGGCGAAGATGATAACATCATCGTCTAAACGGATCATCAAACGCCCGGATACCACAGAAAAATATAATGTAGAAAGATATCTTCCGCCGACAGAGCAGTTATCCGGCGGGAGGGAGCTTGTCCAGAGAAAGCCGGTATTTCCGCATTACAGCCTGGATGGGAGGCTGAAGGAAGAGGAGGAGGTTCCGGCAGCTGTGCCGGAGTTCCAGGAACCGGAATTTCGGGAACCGGCATTCGAAATGCCTAAGGAGAGTGTGCCGGAGATTTCGGAGGAAGACGAACCCGATCCGGGAATGGAGTTTCTGGAACAGAAAAGGCAGGAGGCAGAAGAGCTTCTGGAGAAAGCTCGGCAGGAGGCTGCGCAGATTCTGGAAGAGACTGCTGTCCGCGCAAAGCAGGAGCAGGAGGAGGCCCGTGAGGTCGGGCTTCGGGAAGGATATGAAGCCGGCTATCGGGAAGGCAGGGTAAAAGCAGAAGCAGAGTGCAGAAGCGAACTGGACAGAACCCTGCAAACCTTCCGGGAGGATATGCGCCTGGCCCTGAAGTCCGTGGAGACAGCCAAGGAGCGCTGCGTCCGCACTTATCTGGAGGAGCTGAAAGACTGCGCAATCGCCATAGGGGAAAAAGTGATTCATATCAGTCTGCGATCCAGCGGTGAGGTGATCAAGCAGATGATTGTCGCGGCTACGGAAAAGCTAAAGAAGACTGCCTGGGTCAAGATTTATATTGACAAATGCGATTATGATATGATGATGGAAGCAGATGCCGACATCTTAGATGAGCTTTCTCACCTTTCCGACAACATCAAGTTCATTGTGATGGATAAGGAGGAAAGGGGCAACTGCATTATCGAGATGCCGGAGGAGATCATAGATGTAAGTGTCAATACACAGATTGAGAACATTAAGGATATATTAGAGAATGTGAGAGTATAGGAGCCGCATATGTATGAGAAGATCCCTTCTCTGATCAACAAGTCAGAGACGATCAGTCATATCGGGAAAATTGAAAATGTGGTGGGAATGTCCATGGAGGCTTCCGGCGGCCGGTCGAGTATCGGGGACATTGTGATGATCTACAATGAGGAGCAGAACCGGCAGATGCCTGCGGAGGTGGTGGGTTTTAAGGACGGAAGGATCCAGCTGATGACCTATGAGGCTACCAGCGGGATTGCTTCCGGAAGCTTTGTACGCAATACCAGGCGTCGTCTTAAGGTTCCGGTAGGGGACTTTCTTCGCGGAAGGATTATCAACGCCCTGGGTGAGCCGATGGACGGAGGGGAGGACTTTCCGACCAACCGCCATTATACGGTCAGCAGCCCCTATATCAATCCTCTGAACCGTCCGCCGATCCGGGAACGCCTGGAGTTTGGCGTGAAAGCGATTGACGGGCTGAATACGATCGGTAAGGGACAGAGAATCGGCATTTTTGCCGGCTCCGGTGTAGGAAAGAGTACCCTGATGGGTATGATTGCCAAAAATGTAAAAACAGATATCAATGTGATTGCCCTGGTAGGAGAGCGTGGGCGCGAGGTGCTGGAATTCATCGAGAAGGATCTGGGGGAGGAAGGTATGAAGCGTTCCGTGCTCGTGGTGGCCACCTCGGATCAGCCGGCGATGCTTCGTATGAAGTGTCCCCTGGTGGCAACTACCGTAGCGGAATATTTTAAGGATCAGGGTTACGATGTGCTCCTGATGATGGATTCTCTTACCCGTTATGCGATGGCACAGCGGGAGATCGGTCTCGCCATTGGCGAACCACCCATCGCCAGGGGCTATACGCCGTCTATTTACGCGGAATTTCCCAAGCTTCTGGAGCGGAGCGGGAATTTTGGAAAGGGTTCGATTACGGGTGTATATACCGTATTAGTAGAGGGAGATGACACCAATGAACCGATTTCAGATACCGTACGCGGTATTCTGGACGGTCATATCGTTCTCAGCAGGCAGCTTGCCAATGAGAATCATTTTCCGGCCATTGACATTGGAGCCAGCATTTCCCGTCTGATGGTGGAGATTGTCTCTGAGGAGCATCAGAAAGAGGCGTCCCGTTTCCGGAATCTGCTGGGAATTTATCAGAAAAACGCGGACCTGATTTCCATCGGCGCCTATAAAAAGGGGGCGAATCCTGCGCTCGATGAGGCGGTTTCCAAGATTAATGCGATCAATGGTTTTTTACAGCAGGGGATTCATGAGCGTTTCAGCTATGAGGAGACGCTGCAGTGTATCCGGGAAATCACGAAAAGCTGACTTCGGAGGACAGAAAGGTGAAAAGATTTCAGTACAGGCTGGAGACGGTGCTGGCGTATAAGACACAGGTTCTGGATAATCTCAAGACCGAGCATGCGACGATCATGCAGAAGGTGAACCGTAAGGAGGATGAGATCCGGGGGCTGAACCGGAAGCTGGCCGGATATGAGAATGAGTTTGATCAGGTTAAGGAGCAAGGGACCAGCATTGAGCATTACCGGCTGTTTGACATGTGTATCGGGCGCATGGAGGAGATCATTGATACGGAAAAGGAGCGTCTTTTAGTGCTGCAGAAGCAGGAGGATGCGAAGAAGGAAGAGGTCATCAGCGCCAAGGTAGATACCTCGCGGTATGAAAAGCTGAGGGAGAAAAAAGCATTCGAGTATCAGAAGGCGGTTGCCAGGGCAGATGAACTGTTTGTGGAGGAATTCGTATCCGGCACAGCGCTGCGGCAGAGGCAGGCATATCAGAGACAGCATCGTTAACAAGGGAACCGACCAGGCTGCCTTTCAACCATTTTCGTGAAGAGTTACAAAGAAGTATCCGTTCAAGTGTTATCGGAACTGTTGCAGAAAGAAAATATGAAGATGCAAAAAAATGTCTTAAAAAGTAGAAATTTGTATGGCACTGTGATATAATAGTTAGGATAATCCCGGCTTATGGCCGATGATTATAGATAAAAATGACTGAGGAAGGAGGAATCAGGTGGAAGCAGCAGGAAAGGTTCAGAGCATGGCGTCATTGAAGGCGAGCATGACAGAGCGTCCGGCTTCTCAGGATGCGTCGGTGCAGGCTGGTGATTTTACGAAGCTTTTGCAGACAAAGCAGGAATCGGCAAAGGATGCAAAGCCGGCAGCTGATGAGACGGCCGCAAGTGATAATACTGCGAAGGAGCCGGAGACAAAGCCGGCCGGAGACAAGAAGGATGACACCCAGGTCCAGGCAGAAGAGACCGGGGACAGCGGACAGCAGGAAGCGCTTGAGAAAGCGGCATTGCAGCTGTTGGCAGCCCAGATGGTGGTTGTCCCGCAGGAACAGACAGAAGCCGCGGCAGAGATGCCTGTGGAAGCTGTCCGGACAGAGACGGCGGCATTGACCGGCGAGACTCCGATAGTGCAGGAACAGCCAACGGAAGAGTTGGGAAAGGTACAGGAGTTCTTTCGCGAGGATGTGACGGTGCCGGCAGAGGAAAAGGCGGAACCGGTGAAGGAAAGCAAGGCGGAGGAGAATCCGGAAGGCTTTCAGGTTGTAAAACCGGCCGGGGAGGAACCGAAGGCAGAGGTAAAGCCTGACACAAGAAGGCAGGAGAGCCGGGAGGATTTCCAGGACTCGGCGGCAAAGCAGGTGCAGGAGGGCAACAGCAGCGGGCAGCAGCTGGCGGGCGCCGGAGAGTTCCGGATGTCGGGACAGACAGAGCCGGTGTTTAAGGATGCGGGACGGATGGAGAATCTGCCGCTGAAGACGACGCCGGAACATCTGCCGCAGGATCTGGGCAAGACACTGGCGGCGAGACTGCCGGAGGCGGGAAGAACCCTGACCGTGGAGCTGGAGCCGGCTTCGCTTGGCAAGCTGACGATCCGCATGACGTATGAGGCGGGCCGGGCGGCGGTGTCTATCTTGGCGACAAATCCGCGGACACTGGAGCTTCTCAGTGAGAAGGCGGCAGAGATTGCTTCGATTCTGGAGGAGAAGACGGGACAGGAGACGGTGATTCTGACCCAGCAGCCCCAGGAGCAGGAAGAATATCAGGAGAACAAACATGGCGGGAACGCCCAGAAAGACCAGGAGCAGGGGGAACAGGGGAAGGATGAACAGCATTCCCGGAGCGATTCCTTTGCGCAGCAGCTGAGGCTGGGGCTGGTCTAGGAAAGGAGACATAATGGCAGATGCTTTATCCGTCAGCGGCAGCTCGAATCCGTATGCGACACAGTCTTTTACGGCGGAGGCCAATGACAGAAACACGATTACCATGACGGGATTTTTCCAGTTGCTGGCAACGCAGCTTCAGAACCAGGATATGACGAATCCCATGGACAACAGCGAGATCATGAACCAGATGACCCAGATGGCGATGGTGCAGTCGATCAGCTCGATGACCGACGCCATGAAGAATATGACTACGATTAATTCCCAGACTTATGCAGCCAGCCTGGTCGGGCAGGAAGTTACCATGGCAGTGACCGAGGAGAATTCTTACGGACAGGAAGTACCGGTGGATGTCAAATATGCCAAGGTGGAGTGGGTGAACTTCACTTCCGGGAATCCCACGATCAAAGTGGAGGGTGACGACAAGGAGTATCAGCTCAAGCATCTGGTAGGTATGGGCCGTGTGCCGAATCCCTTTGAAGTAGAAGAGGAAGAGGATGAAGATGACGGAGGGGATGAAGACGACCTGACAGTGGATGAGTCTGACAAGGTTACGGATACAGAAGGGGCCGATGATCCGGATAAGGATACGGACCTGGAGAATGACGTCGCGGATCCGGATGCAGATCTGATCTAAGGAGAAGCCCCGGAGACTGGCGGCAAAGGATGGTCATGGAAAGAGGAGAGATTATGGATGTAAATGGAATGCGTTGTTATGAGAGCGGCAGTTCCGGCATCTCCCGCCAGCATACGGCAGTACCTGGGAACGGGGGGCGTCAGGCTGAATTTGGCGAGCTTCTCCAGGAGAAGGCAAAAGCGGGCTTGAATTTTTCAAAACATGCCACAAAGCGCCTGAGCGAACGGGGAATCGCCGTGGACAATCAGCTGATGAGCGAGTTGGAACAGGCGGTGGAGGACGCCAGGAAAAAGGGCGCCCGTGATGTGGCCGTGATCGGCCGGCAGGGAGTATTCATCGTAAACGTACCGAATAATACCGTAGTTACCACTATGGGGCAGCAGGATATGCGGGAACGGGTGTTTACGAATATCGACAGCGCCATCCTTTTGTAAACAGGACCTCGGATGAGGATGTTTCTTCTGCCTGCCGGACGGGCAGGCAGGAGGGATGGCAGCAGGAAAAGGGAAAGGAAAACAGAAAAATATGTTAAGAGCAATGGACGCAGCAGTGGCGGGCCTGCGGGCCCACCAGAACAAGATGGACGTAGTGGGACATAATATTGCAAATGTGAATACATTCGGTTTTAAGGCGCAGACCTATACTTTCAAGGAGGCGATGTACCAGACTTCTACTTCTTCTACCGGAGGTACGGATGTGGCGGCCGGTGCAAACGCGGCGCAGTTCGGTTACGGTGCCTTGATGGGAACGATCGGTATGGATATGACAGCCAGTACCCCGACTTATGTAGGCGGCTTCAATGCTACGATCAGCGGAGACGGGTTCTTTATGGTGAAGTCCACAAAAAATCCGTGCGCTGCAGAGGAAGAGGCGATTAAAGGGAATGATTTTTATTATACCAGGGTCGGGCAGTTTTCACTGGACAGCAACGGTTATGTGGTAGATGGGGATAAGAATTTTGTGTACGGTTTTATGATGAATGAAGACGGAACACTTAATACAGACGAATTGGTTCCGCTGAGGATGCCTGCGAGCGTGGATGTGGATCCGGTAACAGGGGAGGTTACGGCGAATTTTGACAATCAGGGCAGCGACGAAGTCGTTTTGTCAAAGGAGATTACGATTAATGCTGCCGGTGAGATTGTGTCAAAGTTTGAGTATGATCGCGATACAGAAGTTACAAAGAATACGAACAGAAAGACTACGGCCTCTCATACCGCAGATGATCTTAAGGATACGAATAAATGGATACAGCAAACGGATCCCACTACTGGTAAGTTGATTAGCGTATGGCAGAATGCTAATGATGCGACAGAGTTCATAGACAAAAACGGATATATAATGAAGCAAAAGGAAGATAGTACTGGTGCGCCGATTCCGGGTCAGTACGAGAAGGAAAAAGAGAAAACTTCAGAAATAAAGCAAAGCACCGCAACCGTTTCTCTGGGAAAAGTGGCAATTGCCACTTTCCAGAACCCCAACGGTATGACAAAAGCGGGCGGGAACTATTATACAACGACCGACGGCGATAATGCCGGTAAGGTAGCGGCCGGAATCGCAGGCGGAGCCAATCCCGACCTCATGACCGGTTATGTGGAAGCATCCAACGTTGACCTGTCAAAGGAATTCGCAGACATGATCACCACCCACAGAGGCTTCCAGTCCAATACCAAGATGATCACCGTATCGGACGAGATGCTTTCCGACCTGGTGGCCATGAAGCGGTAGTATCCGGCAGGAGTTAAGGTGAGATGAAGATCCGGCGTCAGAGTGAGAACCAGAAGATTATGGACCGTGCCCGCAAGGCGCGGAAGGAGAGAATATCCGGGGAGAGAAGCCGCGCAAGGCGCGGCTATTCCACCGGGGATGCGGAGAATCAGGTGAGCAACAGGGGAGGGAAGGGAATGGTAAGGGTAGTCCGGCTGAATGGAGAAGAACTGTACCTGAATTTGCTCCAGATCGAATCCATGGAGTCAATTCCGGAGACGAAGGTAAAGATGATGAACGGGGATTATTTTCTTGTGAAGGATTCTGCGGATTCAATACTGAATCAGATCAGAGCGTTTATCAAGAGCTGTGTGGTCTACGACGGCGAGGGTGAATAAGCGTTTCGATGATTGATATATTTAGGAGGAAGATACAATGGATTTGACAACGCTTATCGGTATTATCATGGCATTGGGGCTGTGCCTGTGGGGGATCGGACCCAGTAAGATCGGGAATTTCATAGATCCGCAGTCTCTTGCCATCGTTATCGGAGGCACGATCGCAGCGGTTACAGCCAGTTATCCGTTCCGTATTCTGATGGATGTTCCCAAGCACATCACGGTGCTGTTCCGGGGAAAGAAATACAATATCCCCAAGCTGGTGGATCAGCTGGTGGATCTGGCCATGCTGGCCAGGCAGAGCGGCCTTCTGGCGCTGGAGGAAAAGGCGGAGGAGATCAAGGATCCCTTTTTGAAACAGAGCGTACTGATGATTGTAGATGCCAGCGATCCGGATAAGGTCCGGGATATGCTGGAGAAGCAGATGGATGATATGATGGCCAGACATGACGAGGCAGCCGGGCTTTACGAGAAGGCGTCTTCTTATGCGCCGGCGTTTGGTATGATCGGAACCCTGATCGGCCTGATTAACATGCTGAAAGGCCTGAACTTAGACGGCGGCGGCGGAGCCAGCAGTCTGGGTGCAGATATGTCCGTGGCATTGATTACGACGTTTTACGGCAGCGGTTTTGCCAATATTTTCTGCCAGCCGATCGCGAAGAAGCTGCGTGTGCGGCAGGCAGAGGAAGAACTGTATTGTACTACGGTAGTCGAGGGATTGATGGGAATTCAGGCAGGGGAGAACCCCAAGATGCTGAGAGAGCATCTTTTGTCCTGTATGAAGCAGTCGCAGCAGAAGAAGCTGCTGCTGAAGGCCGAGAAGGCCGGCGGCGCTGGAGGTGGTGAAGCATAATGAGCAGGAGAAAAAAAGGCGGCGGAGGCGGCGAAGACTGCGGAAGCTGGATGGATACATACGGCGACATGGTGACGCTTCTGTTGTGCTTTTTCGTTATGCTGTATTCCATGTCCAACCTTGATCAGCAGAAGTGGGAGGTGTTTGTCAAGAGTGTTTTCCCGAATGCCTCCGATGAACAGCAGATCGCAATTAATGAGAATATTACGGAGGGAGAATTCGATGTATCCGGCAATCTGGAGACCAACCAGGATCTGGATGAGATGGATGAGCTGGATAAGCTGTATCTCTCTATTGTTGAATATCTGAGCAACAGCGGGGTGGAAGGCGTCAGTATGAGCCGGGGTGAGGGCTATGCTTTCATTGCATTTGAGAACCAGACCTTTTTCAACGGCGACAGCTCGGTGCTGACGGATGAGGCCACCAAAACCCTGGATGTGTTCTGCGAGGCGATCGCGCCCAATGCAGAGCTGATCTCTCAGATTGAGATCATGGGTCATACCGCACAGGCAGATCCCAACAGGCCCAACAGGCCGAGAACCGACCGGATGCTTTCGTCCCTGCGTTCGGCAGAGGTGGCAGCCTATATCCAGGAGAAGAATATCATTGATCCCAGCAAGCTGATTGGCATCAGCTATGGGCAGTTCCGTCCGGTAGATACCTTTGAGACGGCGGAAGGGCGGGCGAAGAACCGCCGGGTTGAGTTTTTGATTGTGGACAAAGGGGCGGATATCAAGTCCATGAATGATTTTTACGATGAGTATTATAACAGTATAGAAGCCGGTGATGTGACCATTACGGGCCAGGAACATAAAGGTGAGATGTTCATACCGGTTGAGGGAAGCGCGGAAGACTCGGCGAGTATGATGGAACAGCCGTCAGAGGTTGTTCCGGATGGTGCGGCGCAGCCTGCAGAAGGCGCCCCAACAGAATAACAATTAAGTAAAGGTGGCGTTTAGCTATGGCAGACGTATTATCTCAAAGTCAGATTGACGAGCTTTTGAAGTCCATGCAGGGCGGAGGTTCTGCGAAAACAGAGGAGAAGAAGGTATCGGCAGAGACAGCAAAGAAGCAGGATCTTGCGGGAGATAAGCCTCAGAAGCAGGAGAAGGCCGAGATCAAGTACAACAAATACGACTTCTACAGTCCGAGAAAATTCACCAAGGATAAGATGAAGATTCTGGGCAGCGTATTTGAAAATTATGCCCGGATTGCCACCTCGCAGGTGAATGGCGTGTTCCGGGTATTGACCGACATCACGGTGATGGAGGTCCAGGAGCGGCGTTATTATGAATTTGTAAATGCTTTAAAGGAAAATGATATCATTACTTTAGTCAATACCACGATAGAGAACAGCACCCGGAAACTGGTTCCCCTGATGATGTATGTCACACCGGGACTGGTGATCACGCTGATTGACCATATGCTGGGCGGCGGAGAGGATGTAGTGAAGGTAAAGGACGGATACCGGTATTCGGATGTGGAGAACGCTTTGTACCGGAGAATCCTTTCTCAGCTGATCCATGCACTGGGGGATGGCTTTGCCAGCTATATCAACGTCAATTTTGAGGCATACCGGATTGAGGAGAATCCCAGCATGATGCAGGATGTGGGATTGGATGAGACAGTAGTCATTATTACACTGAATGTGGATGTGGCGGGGCAGGCCATGGAGCGGATACGGATCTGCATGCCGGGCAACCTGCTCGAATCCATGTTCCAGGTGATGGACAGCCGGCGGCACATGGCCAAGGGCTATGCCTACGAGGACAACCGGGAGACAATTCTGGACAATATCCGGTATTCCCGGCTCCCGATTACCGGACAGCTCGGTACGGTATCATTGGATCTGG
>Ga0224483_100400_pt1 | contig 13459 bp, 9 predicted proteins | sample hydfratestSal1_FD_181453 | JGI IMG/M metagenome (GOLD analysis project Ga0224483, IMG submission 181453) | Metatranscriptome of mouse feces microbial communities from Columbus University, Ohio, United States - Sal1 (Metagenome Metatranscriptome) ... | reverse complement strand
CGGGGTGCAATGTTTTTATCGGCGGACGGTGAACCGTGGCATTATGCCATCTTATCCATAAGCGATTGGAATTTGAGGGCTATCTGTGGGTTGCAGAGGTTGTTGATTGAGCCTGCGTGGGTGTGATGAACGCTGCGCACGGGTTTGTATGTGCCGTTCTGCACCTCAAGACCTACCTTCTTGTAGGCTTCGCGGAAAGGCATCCCGGCAAGAACCAGACGGTTTACCTCCTCGACTGTAAACAGATAATCGTAACGCGAATCCTCAAGTATGTCACGCTTCACTCTGATATGCTGCAGCATGAAGTCGGCCATCTCCAGACACTGGATTATCTCAGTGGTGGCAGGGAAGATGATATCCTTGAGCAGTTGCAGGTCTCGGTTGTAGCCAAGGGGAAGATTGGCGGTGAGAAGCGCAATCTCATTCTGGATTGACTGCAAGCGGTTGCACTTGCCGCGCATTATCTCGAATACATCCGGATTCTTCTTGTGAGGCATTATGGAGGAGCCGGTGGTAAGTTCATCGGGGAATGAGACAAATCCGAAATTCTGGCACATCCACATGCACACATCCATGGCAAGGTGACCCAGAGTGGAGGCGATGGCGCTGATTGCCATCGAAGCCGCGCGTTCAGTTTTGCCACGCGACATCTGGGCTGCCACCACATTGTAGTGAAGTGTCTCGAAGTGCAACAACTCAGTGGTCATCTCGCGGTTGAGCGGGAATGAAGAGCCATAGCCGGCGGCCGAGCCGAGGGGATTCTGATTGGCGATATTGTAGGCAGCCACAAGCATCTGCATGTCATCGACAAGAGACTCAGCGTAGGCGCCGAACCATAGACCGAATGATGAGGGCATAGCCACCTGCAGGTGAGTATAGCCGGGCATGAGGACATCCTTGTATTCCTCGCTGAGGGTCTGAAGACGTTTGAACAATTTTTCAACAGCAGCTGCAACATGCTTCAGCTCGTCGCGCATGAAGAGCTTGAGGTCGACGAGTACCTGGTCGTTGCGGGAACGACCGGAGTGGATTTTCTTACCCACATCCCCGAGTTTGGCAGTGAGCATGAATTCCACCTGCGAGTGTACATCCTCTACCCCTTCCTCAATTCTGAACTCTCCGCGTTCGATTACATCGGCGATTTCCGAGAGGGCTTTGAGCAGCACATCGAGTTCCTCGGCTGTGAGCAGTCCGATACTCTGAAGCATCTTGATATGAGCCATAGAGCCCTGCACGTCATATCGGGCAAGACGCAGGTCAAGTTCCCGGTCATTTCCAACGGTAAATTCTTCGATTATTTTGTCGGGCTCGAAGCCCTTGCTCCAAAGTTTCATATTTTGAACTGATTTTGAGTAGTTGAACTAATAGTGTGTTCAGCTTTTTGACACACAAGTATAATTAAAGAATGTATTGACGGTTTTTTATGCCGTTGATGTTCAGAGCTGATTAACGCGCTTTGCTAACCCTGATAGGATGCTGTGATACATTGGAATTGCCTCCTCGATTTCCGATAGCATTATGAATTCGTCGGCCGAATGGCTACGTGACGATTCGCCTGGACCGATTTTGAGCGAGGGGAAATCATACATCAGCGACATGTCGCTGGTGGTGGGGGATACGAATGGTTTTAAACCCAATGAAACCACTGTTTCCACCAGCGGATGGGTGTGGTGGATTACCGAAGCCCTTACTCTTGTGGAGCGTGGTGTGAGCTCGCTTTCCACCAGGGAGCGCATCAGTTCCACCGTTTCCTCGTTGCTGTAGGCATCGGTGGTGCGGATATCAACCACCCACTTGCATTCATCGGGGATGGCGTTGTGCTGCCAGCCGGCATTGATTTGGGTGATGTTGACTGAGATATCGCCAAGCACTTCTGATACTTTCGGAAATCGGTAGTTGCGCAGGGTGTCAATGTCGGAGATAGCCTTATAGATGGCGTTGACACCTTCGGCGCGCGCTGCATGTCCGGTCACACCTTTGGTCACGCAGTCGAGCACTACAAGCCCTCTCTCAGCTACCGCCGGCTGCATACCGGTGGGCTCTCCGACTATGGCGCAGGAAATATTGATTCCTTCGGCGGCAATGTGAGGGAGGAACGCACGCATCCCTTTCTCGCCTCCGACCTCCTCCTCGGCAGTGATTGCAAGGAGCAGATTGAAGGGAAGGTGATTGGCGTACAGGTCAAGGAACACCCTTATGAGTGATACTGCGGAGGCGCCCGCATCATTGCTGCCCAGCCCGAATAGTTTGCCTTCAATCACGACCGCGTCGTGGGGCTCGCGGGTGTAGCTTGCCGCCGGTTTCACGGTGTCGTGATGAGAATTGAGTAGCACAGTGGGCTTTGCCGGGTCATAGTGCAGGTTAAGCGCATAGACATTGTTGTGGAGCCTCTTGGGCGCGATACCATTGTCAGTGAGAAAATCAAAGATGATATCGGCTGTGGCATCCTCATTACGCGACAATGACGGGGTAGCTATCATATGCCGCAACAATTGTATGTGGGAGGGGAGTTCCATTTCCAAATTCAAACTTATTTTGTAATAACTGTGCCTACAGGACGTGTAAGGTTGTCGGAATGCTTGATTGTCACGCTTGCCACACCCTTGTCGATGGCGGCGAAGGCATTGTCAATCTTCGGAATCATACCCTTGTTGACTACGCCTGACTCGCGCAGTCCCTTATAGATATCAGGCGTGATATGAGGAATAAGGGAGTCGGGGCGCTCAATATCTTCCATCACTCCGGGCTGCTCAAAGCAGAAGATAAGCTCGGTGGGGGCGATACGCGATGCTCCTATGGCTACCGACGAAGCTATGGTGTCGGCATTGCAGTTGAGCAGGGTGCCGTTGCCATCGTGGGTGATGGCGCAAAACACCGGAGTGATTCCGGCATCGAGCAGGGAGGCTATCAGGGTATCGTTGACATTCTTTGGGTCAATGTCGCCCACATATCCGAAGTCAATAGGCTCCGGATTGCGACGGGTGGCTTTAATCACATTGCCATCGGCGCCGGTCAGACCCAGCGCATTGCATCCGGCAGCCTGAAGCATGGATACTATGCGCTTGTTTACAAGTCCGGCGTATACCATAGTCACCACATCGAGGGTCTCGCGTGTGGTGACGCGGCGTCCCTCTATCATAGTGGTGGGAATCTCAAGTTTAGCGCTCATGCGTGTTGCCTCCTTGCCTCCGCCATGCACAAGGATTTTCTTGCCCGGCAGGGATGCGAAGTCGGCTATGAAGCGGCCGAGGGCTTCGGGATTGTCAACCACGTTGCCCCCGATTTTCACTACCTTTATCATTTCAGACTCTCCAATAAGCGTTTTATGACAACCTGTGCTGAAATCTCACGGTTGGCAGCTTCAGGAATCACGATGCTGCGTTCCGATTCAATCACATCATCAGTCACAATCATGTTTCGGCGTACCGGTAGACAGTGCATGAAGAATGCATTGTCGGTGAGCCCCATCTTCTCAGTGTCGACTGTCCATGAACGGTCGGTGCTAAGGACTTTACCGTAGTTGGGGTCGGCATAGGCTGACCAGTTCTTTGCATACACGAAGTCGGCACCTTCCAGAGCCTTGCGCTGGTCGTACTCCACCTTTGCGTTACCTACAAACTCGGGTGCGAGCTCATATCCGTGGGGATGAGTTATGACAAACTCGTAGTCGGTGGCGTTCATCCATTCAGCAAAAGAGTTGGGGACTGCCTGAGGTAGCGCACGGGGATGAGGAGCCCATGTCATCACCACCTTGGGACGTTCCTTGGTCTTAAATTCCTCAATGGTGATAAGGTCAGCGAAGCTCTGGAGCGGATGACGGGTCGCAGCTTCCATGCTGAATACGGGGCGTCCGGAATATTTGATGAACTGGTTGATTACACGTTCCTCATAGTCCTCCGCCTTATCTTTCAGTCCGGCAAATGAACGGACACCGATTATGTCGCAGTATGAGCCCATGACAGGGATAGCCTCGAGAAGATGCTCAGCCTTGTCGCCATCCATTATTACGCCGCGCTCTGTCTCCAGTTTCCATGCTCCCTGATTGACATCGAGCACCATGACGTTCATGCCAAGATTCATGGCAGCCTTCTGGGTGCTGAGACGGGTGCGGAGGCTGGAATTGAAGAAAATCATCAGCAGGGTCTTATTCGTGCCCAAATCGGTAAAGCCGAAACGGTTGTTTTTTACTTCAAGAGCTTCCTTTACGGCGAGGTTGAGGTCGCCTATATCGTGTACGTTGGTGAAATTACGCATTTTTGATTACTTGTTAGAGGAGTTTTGTGAATGAGTCGAGGAAACGGTCGGCATGCTCCTTTGAGATGCAAAGAGCGGGGAGCAGACGCACAGTGTGCTCACCGGCACCGCCAGTGAAGATTTTCTCATCGAACAGGAGACGCTTGCGGAAGTCGGGAGCGGAGCCTTCAATCTCCACACCAATCATCAGACCGCGACCGCGCACTTCCTTGACAGCAGGATGAGTCTTGGCAATCTCTTCAAGACGTTCAATCAGGTATGCGCCTATCTCTGCGGCATTCTCCACGAGCTTCTCATCCTGAATGACATCAAGCACGGCGATGGCTGCCGCACAGGCGAGGTGGTTGCCGCCGAAAGTGGTGCCGAGCATCCCTTTTTTAGCCTCGATGGCGGGTGAAATCAGAATGGCACCCATCGGGAAACCGTTGGCGATACCTTTGGCGCAGGTAATGATGTCGGGGCGTATGCCTGAGTATTGATGGGCAAAGAAACGTCCGGTACGTCCGTAACCCGACTGGATTTCATCAAGAATCAATAGAGTGCCGTATTGCTTGGTGAGTTCCCGGAGCGAGCGCATGAAATCATCGTTGACCATGCGTATTCCGGCCACACCCTGGATGCCCTCCACTATTACTGCTGCAAACTCACCGGTGGCAAGTTTGCGCTCCACAGCCTCAATGTTGTTGAGAGGCACGAACTCTACGTTGGGAGTGCGGTTGAATGGAGCCTGAATCTTAGGATTGTCAGTGGCGGCTACAGCGCCGGAAGTTCTGCCATGGAAAGCCTTGTCGAAAGCAAGGATTTTCGGGCGTCCGGTCTGGAAAGATGCCAGTTTCATGGCATTTTCGTTGGCTTCGGCACCTGAGTTGCAAAGAAACAGTTCATAGTCATCATAGCCACTTGCTTTTCCGAGACGGTCGGCAAGCTGCTGCTGGAGTGAATTCTGTACGGAATTTGAGTAGAATCCGAGTTTTGATACCTGGTCGGACACAGCTTTTACATAGCGAGGGTGCGCATGACCGATGGATATCACGGCATGACCGCCGTATAGGTCAAGATATTCGTTGCCCTCAGCATCGTATACATAGCTGCCGCAACCTTTGACCGGTTCTATATCGTAAAGTGAATATACGTCGAAAAGTTTCATATCGAAGAGGAATTATGTGGAGGTCGTGGTTAAACAACCTCCCGGAAGGGTAGTGTGACTCCCCTCCCGGTGGGTGTGTTCTGTTTTTAAAAAGCGGATGGCTTAAGCGCGAGACCGGTGCGCTGCGGAAGTCCGCAGATTATATTCATGTTCTGCACCGCCTGTCCTGATGCCCCTTTTAAAAGATTGTCGATGGCAGAGATGATGAGGAGTTTTGAGCCATGTTTCTCAAGTGAAATCACAGCCTTATTGGTGTTGACCACCTGCTTGAGGTCGACCGGACGGTCAGACACATGGGTGAATTCCGCATTCTTGTAGAAATCCTTGAAAAGGGCTGTGGCTTCCTCTATGCTCATGTCGGTGTCGATATAAGTCATGGCGAAGATACCACGGGCAAAGTCGCCACGCACGGGGATAAAGCTGATTTCAGCGTCGAAGCCGGGTTGGAGCTGACGCAATGTCTGCTTGATTTCGGCAAGATGCTGATGCTCGAAAGCTTTGTAGACCGAGAGATTATCGGTGCGCCAGCTGAAGTGGGTTGTCGCACCGGGCTTCACGCCTGCTCCGGTAGAGCCGGTGATGCCTGTGACATGAATCTCGCCGTTCAGTTTTCCTGCGGCGGCAAGCGGAAGAAGCGCTACCTGGAGGGCTGTGGCGAAACATCCCGGATTGGCTACTTTCCCAGCACCCTTGATGCGCTCAAGGTTCGCCTCGGGGAGACCGTAGACATATCCGTCGCTCTCATCGCGGTAATCCTGTGCGAGGTCCACAATCTTGAGTCCCTCGGGCATCTCGTTTTCCTCCCAGAACTTGCGGCTGAATCCATGACCCTGACAAAGGAACAGAACATCGACGGCATTCAAATCGTAATCCTCCGAAAATGTCAGATTGGTTTCGCCAATAAGCCCCTCGTGTATGTCGGTGATGGGTTTGCCGGCGTTGCTGGTCGAGTGCACGAACTTGATTTCAGCTTCCGGGTGGTTGAGGAGCAGTCGTAGCAGCTCGCCGGCGGTGTAGCCGGCGCCACCTATGATACCTACTTTCATTTTCCGTTGCGCTTCTGAACGTTATGATAAATCTTCATCTGGTTGCCGAGGATTTTGGTGAATCCTTTCACGTCGTCGGCGCTCCAAGCCTTGTTGACCTCGCCATATTCGCCGAAGTCGGTCTTCATTAGGTCGAAGGGAGAATCCACGCCTACGAGAGTGTAGCTGTAGGGACGGAGCTCGATTTCAACTGTACCGGTGACGTTACGCTGAGAGCTCTCGAGGAATTTCTCCATGTCGCGCATCACAGGTTCGAGGTACTGTGACTCGTGGAGGAACATGCCGTACCAAGTGCCAATCTGGTCTTTCCAGTACTGCTGCCACTTGGTGAGGGTGTGTTTCTCAAGCATCTTGTGAGCGGCGATGATAAGGATAGGACCCGCAGCCTCGAAGCCTACACGACCCTTGATGCCAATGATGGTGTCGCCTATGTGCATGTCGCGACCGATTCCGTAGCGAGCTCCGAGACGTTCCACCTCGCGGATGGCATCAATCTTGTTGGCATATTCGGTGCCATTCACAGCTGTGATTTCACCTTCATTGAATGAGATGGTCATCTTCTCGGTGCCATGCTCTGTAACCTGGCTGGGATATGCGCTTTCGGGCAGAGTCTGCTCGGAGTGAAGAGTTTCCTTGCCGCCGATGCTTGTGCCCCAGAGACCTTTGTTGATAGAGTATTCCATCTTCTTGAAATCGGCTTCGATACCGTGTTTCTTGAGGTAGTCGATTTCATATTCGCGGGTCAGGGTCATGTCGCGGGTGGGGGTGATAATCTCGATTTCGGGAGCGAGAATCTGGAAAGTGAGGTCGAAACGTACCTGGTCGTTTCCGGCGCCTGTTGAGCCGTGGGCTACGGCGTCAGCACCGATTTTCTTTGCATATTCAATGATAGCGATAGCCTGGAATATACGTTCGGAAGATACGCTGATGGGGTATGTGCCGTTGCGTAGAACATTTCCGGCTATCATATATTTGATGCTCTTGTCGTAATAGTCGCCGGTCACATCGAGCGATGCGTGGGAAGCAGCTCCGAGTTTGAGAGCGCGTTCTTCGATTTTCTCCAGTTCCTCGGGAGAGAAGCCGCCGGTGTTGGCGATGGCTGTGTGTACCTCATATCCGAGGTCCTCGGAGAGATATTTTGCTGCGAATGATGTATCGAGACCGCCGCTGAAGGCGAGAACTACTTTTTTCTTGTTATTTTCCATGACGGGTAAATTTTGAATAGTTGTTTGGATAATTAGAAGTGGATGTCATTGAGAGACTACCACCCGGTTGATTATGAGAAAGAGATTTACTTGAGGTGGAGAAGTTTCTTGACGCGGTTGTGCACCCACATCACGTAAGGTGCGCGTTTGGAAGGTCGCTCAAGCTTCGCCTTAGGGTCGTAAAGCATTCCTGTGCAGAGGCACATGCGTCGGTTGTTGCGCTGAAGAATGTCGTAGTTTACACAACCCTTGCATCCAGCCCAAAATTCCTCGTCGTCGGTGAGCTCGGAGAAAGTCACCGGCTTGTAGCCCATCTGGGAGTTTAGTTTCATGACCGGGAGCGAGGTAGTGATACTGAATAGTTTCGCGAATGGGAAGCGGAGACGCGCCAATTCGAATGTCTTCGCTTTGATGCGGGCGGCCAGTCCCAATCGTCGGAATTCAGGGTCGACTATAAGCCCCGAAGTGGCTACATAATCACCATGTTCCCAGCTTTCGATATAGCTGAATCCAATTAAACGGTCGTCACAAAGGGCGACCACAGCCTTACCGCCCTTGATTTTCTGGGCGATATACTCAGGGGTTCTCCGGGCAATACCGGTTCCGCGCTGAAGTGCCGACTCATAGATGAGGGTGACAATCTGCTCAGCATACTTCGCATGCTCTTCTTCCGCAAATATCACCTTAATCTGCTCATTGTTCATCTAAGTAATTGAAAAAAGTATAAAAATAAAAAATTGTCTGCAAAATTACGCAAAAAATATCAATTTACCACATAACTGCTTAAAGTAGATAGGATTTTGTCAATAAAAGACGTATTTAAGTGTTAAAAAGATAAATTAATATATAAAAAGCAAGGCGGCTGTCGCTTCAGGGTGACAGCCGCCTTGTTTTTTATTGTATTCCTTATAATCGTATCTTCGGATTATGTCAGAATTTGAATGAAGCGCCTATCAAGCCCGTTATACCCTGTGAGCGTCGCTCGCCAAGGTGCATATATCGTCGGTTCAGAAGGTTTTCGCCTCGGACGAAGAATGTGAGCCGGTCATTAAATTCATAGCCGGCGCCGATATTGAGCGTTGAGGTTGCTCCGAGTGAGGTAGTGTACATTCCATATATGTTGGAATCAGTCTCGGGTACAGCTGAGTAGTTATACATGCGTCTGCCTGCACGGAATTCCCAGTCGATTGTGACAAGGAGGGGACGGACAGGGCGTAGTTTCAGCTCTGCCTTTACCACATGTTTAGCGCGGTCGCGCCATTCATAGTAGGAGTTGTCGTAATCGTTGGGTGCGGTCTCGTAGCTTACACGAGCTGACGCTATCTTGCGATACTCATATCCGAGTGCCACTCCGAGATGCCAGCCCTTGAGGTCAACCGGGTCGAATATCTGTCCGGCGATATAGCCCAATGAGCCTATAGGCATGAGCCATTTGTCAGCTTTAGCATAACCGCCGAAAAATTCGATGCTTGTGCCCATGAACGGACCGAGTGCCACCTTGGCATCCAGTGCATAGGGGGTATGGGAATGGGAGTAAGCGAGTGAGCCGTTGATGTAGGGGGTCACGTCGTAGAGGGATGAGAGTTCGTTGAGGGTTGAGCCACCGTGTGCTCTCAATTCCATGCCGATGGTCTGTGTAGGAGTCCATGCCAGAGTGACGTCGGGGGCTACATGTACGGCTTTGCCATCGTTGATAGAGAAGTCGACTTGCGCACCTATGCGGACGGTGGCATGTGAGGCTGTATATAAATAATGTGGTGTGAGAGATACAAGACCGTTTGTCTTGCTGCCTTCGGTGATGGCTTCGCCGAGATATGGGAACACTGCCACGTTGTGGGCGGAGGTCATAAGGAAGTGAGCATCGGCATCAAGACCTATGAATGATGATTCGCCGACGGGGAGGAGACCTTTGAAATCAGCTCCGATACGGTTTTGCTTTACAGGGGAGTAGTCATACTTATTGAAAATATACTCGTATGTAGAGGGGACTTTTGCGTCGTTGAAGCCGAAATGTCTGTAGTCAACTCCTACGGAGTAGAGCAGACCTTCGGTGCGACTGTTGAATGCAAGGGTAGCATTGATGCGGTTGGATGCCTGTGAGAGCGTGGATATACCTATCGGCATATTGTGGTAGCCGTAGGTGTAGTTGAGCTCGGCATCGAGGTAGGATTTCTCCCCGATTGCCTGATGGAGGTCGGCACCTACCGATGCGGTATGGTCGCGCCAGTATAGTTTCTTGGAGTCAATCGTACCACCGACTATACCTTTTATCTTTTCGGTGTACACATCGCCGTTATATTGTCCCCATGCGCTCAGACGGGTCTTGTCGGTGTCGATAAGGCGATATCCGGCTGAAAAATCGGCATTGAAAAGAGGGAATATGCCGAGTGCCACATATCCTTTGTAGGGGGATGTGTAGAGTTTGTCGCCGAAGGCTATGGGTTCAAGAGTGGTGATGGCGTTGGGGACGCGTGAGGTGACCACCCTGTCGCTGTAGTTAAGGCGAGCCGGCTGGATGGTGGGGAGGGTCACAGTAGGTAAGACGGTGATGCGCGATGCGTCACGTTTCTGCGGCACAATCTCCTGCTCGACGGTGATTTCCTTGTGGAGCCCCTGGGCGAATGCCCCGGTGCACAAGGAGAGCCCGAAGGCTAATATGATAGTTCTTTTGTCCATGATTCAAAATTGATTCTTATTAAACACCATCGCTTATTTCAGTCTCTGCTCAATCATCTGGAAGATGTCGGCTTCGGTGCCGGGATAGTTGCTCTGGAGTGATTTCAGGTACTCGTTAGCCTCAAAGTCCTTACCCTGTTTGCGCAGTATGTCGCTGTAGAGGATGAAACCTCGTGCCAGCCAGTACTGGTGGGGTGTGTTGGATGAGATGAGAGAGTCGGCGACTTTCTCGGCCTTCTTGGTCTGGTTGTTGTCGAGCATTGATTGACCGAGATAGTAGGCGCTCTTCGCACCGAAGAGGTCCGAGGGGTTTTTGGCGAGTTCTTCCCAATCATTGTAGGCTTCGTCATGGTTGCCGAGATTGTCGTTCGCCATTGCGCGCATGAAGCGTATTTCGTTGGAGTCGGTCGATGAGTTGGCTGCTGTAGATGCGAGAAGCTTATCAGCTACAGTCACCACTTCGGCATATTTTCCGAGGTCAGCGGCAGTGCGCATCAGTCCGATGCGTGCCTCGCGGAGCATGTTTGAGCCGGATGCCCTGCCTTCGAGCTCCTTGTAAGTTTCAAATGCTATTTCAGTTTTTCCGAGAGCATTCTCTGCGGCACCCTTTATCAGCATTGCATCCTCGGCAACTTCAGCGTCGGGATGGTTGAGCAGGAGCTGGGTGGCATATCCCTGAGCCTCGGCTGAGTTGCCGGCGTTCCATGAGGCATCGGCAAGATAGTAGAGAGCCTGAGCCTGGCTTGCACCTTGGGGATAGTCGGTGAGGTAGGATGAGAGTTTTGCAGTGGCTCCTGAGTTGATATAGTCGTTCTCGGCTGCCTGGAATGCAAGTTGGTCAAGTTCTGACGCCTCGAAGCGCGGAGCGTTTGGCACAGAATTTATGAACGACACAAATTCCTGCAGCTTGCCATCGGCTGCATAGAGCTGCTTGAGGTCATCGGCGGCAATGCGTGCCTCTTCGCTTGAGGGGAAGGTGTATATGACTTTCTTGTAGGTGTCGATACCCTTCTGGCGCTGGTTGCCGTTTATGTAGGTGATGGCGAGCTGGAGATAGCCGTTTCGGCCCGGAGCGGTATTGGAATACTGCTGCACGAGCTGTGTATAAGTGTTGATGGCTTGGTCGGTCTCGCCGAGTGCCGACTGGCTTTCGGCCTTTTCGAGCAGCGCGGAGGGGAGAAGACCTGAGGAGGGGAAACGGTCTACAAGATTGTTGATGGTTGCTATTTTACCGGAATGGTCCTTCTGAAGACCCTTCATTATGGCGAGCTGATAGAGAGCATAGTCGCCGGCCGAGGGGTTGAGGTCGTAAGCTTTGAGATAGTCGGTGGCTGCGGCGTGGAAGTCAGAATTGTAATATCGGCAGTCGCCCATGCGATTGTAAGCATCGGCAAGGAGTGACGATGGTAGACCGGTATTTCCAGCCGAGAGCATCTTGGCCGCATTGCTGAAGTCGGTGAGGGCTTCGCTGTAAAGTTCCTGCGAGAAGCGCGAGTATCCGAGGTCATAATAAGCCAGGGCGCGGTTGCCGGTTTCGGATTTAGGCGCAGAGCCGAGGAATGAGAGGTAGGATGACGCTGCCGCGTCGAAATTTCCACGTGTATAGTAGCAGTCGCCGAGCCAAATGTCGCACTGACGACCGATGTTTGAATTCTTTCCGGCAAGCTTCTTCGCCTGGGTGAGATGCTCGATGGCGGGGGCAAGTTTTCCTGCCGAGTATTCACGGGTGCCGAGCACAAAGAGTATTCTCTCTTTGGCGCTGAGAAGTTCAGGCGAAGGATTGGGGATGCGGTTGATGGCTTCGAGCGCGCTGTTGTAATCGTTGTCGGTCATATACCCTGTCACGATATATTTCTGTACGTCGGCGCTGTAGGTCGAGTTGGGATATTCCTTGAGGAAGTTCTCGAGGAGCGCCACGGAGTTGCCGAAAGGCACTCGTCCGCCATCCATTCGGGCCACGGCATAATTGTAGAACGCAGTCTCGCGGACCTCTCTGTCATAGTCAACCTTATAGGCGTTTTCAAAAGCCATAAGTGCCGAGCTGTTGTCGCCACGTTTCAGGTATGCCTGTCCGAGGAACAGATATGCGCTCTGCTCCATGGCTGAGTGGGTGCCGATGGCTTGCTGAAGAAGTTTGATGGCTGCATCATAGTTGGCCTGGCGGTATTCGCTCACGCCGAGGATATAGAATGCCGAAGGTTGCGGTTCCTTGGCTTCGGCGCAGTATTTCCAGAGATAGGGCAGGGCAGCGTCCTCGTCGCCGAGATTGTAAAGTGATTCACCGGCAATGCGGTTGCATTCGGGGGTGAACTGTGGCACTTTGCCTGATTTCAGCATTCCGGTTGCAAGCTCCAGTGCGCGTGAATAGTTCTCCTGGGTGAAAGCTATCTGTGCTTCGTAATATGGAGCGGCATCGCCCGGCTCGCGGGTGGTGTCGACGGTTTTGAACAATGAAAGAGCAAGAGGATAATCCTTTTTCACATAGGCAATGTAGCCCTGATAGAAACGGGCGGCGTTGCCATACTCTTCCGTTGAGCTTAATGAGCGGAAATAGGAAGCAGCGGCGTCATATTCCCCTAACAACAGGTAAGAGTAACCTGAACGGTAATTAAGCTCCTCGGCGCGGGCTGAGTTAAGGGCAAGCTGATTTACCTTGTTGTACTCGGCGAGCGCTTCGGCATAGTTGCCACGGTTGAAATAGAAATCACCGATTGAAGTCATGACATCGGCGCGGCGTGTCGACACTGGGAAATCGGCGAGGAATTTCTTGAATATAATCAAGGCTTCATCATCGCCAAGACCCTGGGTGGCGAGTCCGAGGTAATACATGGCTTCCTCAGTCTGCTCCGGAGTGGCGTTAAGCGAGTGCAGGCGAGCAAGTTGGTCGATGCATCCTTCGTAGTTGCGTTCGTTGAACATAAGGACGCCTCTTTCGAGGTATCCGGCAGCATCCGGACGGTTGACCTGTGCCTGAGTCGTGGCTCCGAGGGCGCAGCATAATGCGGTGAGAATTATTTGTTTTTTCATAATTTCATAATCTGTCGCAAATTTACAACCTTTTGGCCGATTTTTAGCCATTCCTGCGCCGAAATTGCTCGGCAGAGCAATATGGGGTTTGCTGATTAACTTTT
>Ga0224483_100395_pt1 | contig 13471 bp, 12 predicted proteins | sample hydfratestSal1_FD_181453 | JGI IMG/M metagenome (GOLD analysis project Ga0224483, IMG submission 181453) | Metatranscriptome of mouse feces microbial communities from Columbus University, Ohio, United States - Sal1 (Metagenome Metatranscriptome) ... | reverse complement strand
CTTTTTTGCGCCCCGGCGGAACAGATCTGCTCCGCTGGGAAAGGACGGATGCGTCCTCCCAGACACCGCCGCCCTCCTTTTGTTCTCTTTATCATTACCCTTGATGTATATCCGACTTTTAGAAGATCACGTTGCGCGGACATTCTTCTTTACATTTGCCGCAGTTTGTACACTTACTGTAGTCGATATGCGCTACGAAATCGGTCACTGTGATGGCGCCGGCCTCACAGTTCTTTTCACATTTCTTACAGCCGATGCAGCCGATATCACAGCTGCTGGTGACTACTTTACCTTTGTCTTTGGAGCTGCAGTGTACGAATGTTGTCTGGTCGTACGGCACCAGCTCGATCAGGTGTTTCGGACATTTCGCGATACATTTACCACAGGCTTTACATGCCTCTTTGTCTACGACAGCCACCCCGTCTATGATATGTATGGCGTCAAAGGGGCAGGCTTTCACACAGGAGCCGTAACCCAGACAGCCGTAGTTACATGTTTTCGCACCGCCGGAGGGCACAAACGGCATCATCTCGCAGTCCTGTACGCCTGTATATTTATAATTATCTTTTGCGATCTCACAATTGCCGCCGCATTTTACGAATGCTACCTCACGGACGCTCTCGCCCACTTCCTGGCCCATGATCGCCGCGATCTCATTTGCCGCAGGTTCACCGCCCACCGGACAGGCATTTACAGGAGCCTCGCCCTTTGCGATCGCAGCCGCCAGGCCATCACATCCAGGGAAACCGCAGCCACCGCAGTTATTTCCCGGCAGCGCTTCACGGACAGCTACTTCCTTCTCATCTACTTCCACGGCGAACTTGATACCGGCAACTCCCAGGAATACGCCGATGAAGAGCCCGGTCCCGCCTACTATTAAAGCCGCTATTACAAATCCCATCTCGCCCGCCTCCTTATATCATTCCTGAGAATCCGAAAAATGCGATCGCCATCAGACAAGCTGTCAGCAACACATGGGGGAATCCCTGAAATGCTTTTGGTATATCGTTAGTTTCCATTTTCTCCCTCAATCCGGCCAGGATTATGATCGCAACGCCAAAGCCCAATGCTGTCGCCAAGCCGTTGATGGTACTGGTCAAAACGCCGTATTCTTTCTGTACGTTTGTGAGCGCCACACCCAACACCGCACAGTTGGTGGTGATCAGCGGCAGGTACACGCCCAGACTCTGGTAGAGGGGCGGCATTGCCTTCTTTAAGAACATCTCCACGAACTGCACCAGTGCGGCGATGACCAGGATGAATACGATGGTCTGCAGGTATGTAACATCCGCCGGTACTAAGATGAACTTATAGATCAGGCTGGCCACGAAGGAGGACAGCGTGATAACGAAGATGACCGCTGCGCTCATGCCCGATGCCGTATCGATCTTCTTGGAAACACCGAAGAACGGACACAGACCCAAAAACTGGCTCAGGACTACATTGTTCACCATGGCAGAGCCAATAGCTATGATCAATAATTCTTTCATGATTATTTTCCGCTCCTTCCTTTACACATAATGTTTCCGCAGCTGGAACAGCCTTCGCCGCAGGTGGTCGGATTACTGGGATCGATGCCCCTCTTAGCCGCCCCAAGGTTAAACTTGTTCAGAAAAGCCGCCAAAAATGCCAGTACCAGGAACGCCCCAGGAGCCAGGATGAAGATGGATACAGGCTCGTATCCGACCCCGCCGAGGATATCCACGTTGAATAAAGTCCCTGCACCGATAAACTCACGGATAAGCCCTAAGATCGTGATGGACACGGTAAAGCCGAGGCCCATGCCGATACCGTCGAAGATGGACGGGATGACTTTGTTCTTAGACGCATAGGATTCCGCACGCCCCAGGATGATACAGTTTACCACGATCAGAGGGATGTAGATACCCAGCGCCGCGTTCAGGCTGGGGATAAAACCTTCCAGCAAAAATTGTACGATCGTAACGAAAGAAGCCACGACTACGATAAAGGCCGGCACACGCACTTTGTCCGGAATCACTTTACGCAGCATAGAGATCAGCATATTTGACGCAGTCAGGATGACCGTCGTCGTCAGGCCCATCCCGATGCCGTTGATGCCGGATGTGGTGACCGCAAGCGTCGGACACATACCCAGCATCAGGCTGAATGTGGGGTTCTCCGCAATGATACCATTATATAACCGTTCAGCAGGAGTATTTTTCTGCATGATCAATTTCCCCCTTTCTCATAGGTAAATGCGCACAGTCCGGCATTTACCCCGTTCACCATCGCGTTGGTGGTGATGGTCGCGCCGCTTAAGGCATCGATCTGGCTGTCCTCAGTCGCGCCGTTCTTTGTATACTCAAATTTCTCCACGTTCTTATCCGCGAACTGGCTCTTGAACTCGTCCGTATCGGCTTTCATACCAAGACCTGCTGTCTCGGCGATGGTCAGGATCGAGATGCCGTTCATCGTATTATCGTCTTTTACGCCCATGGCAAACTGGATGTCACCGCCATAGCCTTCGGATGTGGTCACGGTAAATGCGTAGCCGATCGGACTGCCGCTGGCATCCAGCGCCTGCACCACCTCGTTGATCGTCTGGGACGGATAGCCGCTCTCATCCAGATACGCTTCGATCTCGGGATCCTCCGCTTCCACGATCGTCTCAAAACTGTCTGCATCTGAAAATACCGCTTTATATGCCTCTTCCTTTGCCAGCTGTCTCTGCTGTGCGATCGGCTCTGCCGTGATGCCCTGGATGCCGCCCAGCGCCAGCCCGGCGACCAGCGTGATCAGAGTGATGGCAAGGGTGTCTTTTACAATTGTATTTTTCATTACTTCTGCCCTCCTTTTCCCAACGCTGTTGGAATGGTGACACGCTCGATGAGCGGGATCAGCAGGTTACAGAAAATGATCGCATAGGACACACCCTCTGCGGAACCGCCGAAGATACGGAATACAGCCGTCACGATACCCAGCAGACAGCCGTAGACCAGCTGGCCCTTCTTCGTGATCGGCGTTGTCACATAATCAGTCGCCATGAACCATGCACCCAGCATCAGACCGCCGCCGCACAGATGCGCCGCGATATAGTTGATGTCCAGACCGCCCTTTGCCGCCATGGAATAGATTGCCACAAATACTGTGAAGCTTCCAATATATGTAAGCGGGATCCGAAGGTCGATGACTTTCATGAACAGCAGGAATGCTGCGCCGATCAAGATCGCGATCACGGAAGTCTCACCGATCGTTCCCTGGATGTTCCCTACGAACATGCTCATCACATCCACCGTGCCCTCGCCGGATTTTACATTTGCGAGAGGTGTGGCCGCTGTGACTGCATCTACGAAAACTTTACTGTTGGCCCCTGACGGGAGCGTGAAATCCGTCATCTTTCCTGTAAAGGAGATCATCAGGAAACACCTTCCAGCCAGCGCCGGGTTCATGAAGTTCTGGCCCAGACCGCCGAAGAGCTGTTTTACCACCAAGATCGCGAAAACACCGCCCAGAGCCGGTATCCATAGAGCGATCGCCGGGGGCATGTTGAGGGCCAGTAAGATACCTGTTACGACTGCACTGTAATCCCCGATGGTCTGTGTCTTCTTCATGCCTTTATTGTAAAGCCACTCAGTCAGCACGCAGGCCGCCACAGATACAAGGATGACCAACAGTGCATGGATCCCAAAATTATAAACACCAAATATGCTGGCCGGCAGCAGAGCAATGACTACCATCAGCATCAGGTTGCTCGTGTTCACCTTAGACCGGACATGCGGCGAAGATGATACATTCAATAAATCACTCATGTCTTATCCTCCTCCTCTACGCGTTCTTCTTCCGATTGTTCAAGACTATGGCACGCATAGACTTAATGGACTGGGTCAGGTGCCGTTTGGCCGGGCAGGTGAAACTGCAGCATCCGCAGGCCACGCACTCCATGCCTTCCCATTTTACAAAAGCCTCTTCGTTCTGATGGTCGGCAAATGTAGCCAGCCTGGAAGGCACAAGGCGTGCCGGACAGACGGATACGCATCTTCCGCAGTTGATACATGCAGTTTCTCTATTTGCCGATACCTCATCTTTCGTCAGGCACAACAGCGCGGAGGAACTCTTTGTCACCGGCACCTGCATGGAGAACAGGCCCTGACCCATCATCGGACCGCCAGATATGATCTTTTCCGGCTCCTGTTTGAAACCGCCGGCTTCCTCCACCAGCTCCTCGTAGATCGTCCCTGTGCAGACTGCGAAGTTCTGCGGATCTGCGATCGCATCCCCTGTCACTGTGATGATCTTATGCATCAGCGGCCGTCCAAGGACTACGGCTTTGTAGGCAGCCACTGCTGTCTCCACATTATCCACCACGCACCCTGCGTCTGCGGGAAGCATACCGGAGTTGACCTCCCGTCCGGTGGTGGCATAGATCAGTGAACGCTCTGCCCCCTGGGGGTATTTCGTCTGGAGCGCTTTCACCTCGATACGCGGTTCACTCTTTACCAGCTCTTCCATCTTCTTGATACAGTCCGGCTTGTTATCCTCGATACATATGTAGCCTTTCGCATTGTCGAACAGGTACAGGATCGTCTTGAGCCCTGCGATCACAAGCTGCGGTTCGTCCATCATCCTCTTGTAATCCGATGTAATGTAAGGCTCACACTCCGCGCCGTTGATCAGCACATATTCGATCTTATCCGGATCTTTTGGCGACAATTTTACATGGGTGGGGAATCCGGCACCGCCCATACCGACCACGCCGCCCTCCTGGATGCGCTTGATCACTTCATCTTTCGACAAGTCCTCCACTTTCTCCACGCCGGAAAATTCCACTTCCTCGTACTTCTGGTCATTTTCCACGATGATGGCTGGTACCATCGCGCCTGTCACTGTAAGACGCGGCTCAATGGCTTTTACTGTCCCAGATACCGACGCATGGACTGGTGAGGACACGAAGCCGCCAGGCTCTGCGATTTTTTGTCCTGCCAGTACATGGTCCCCTTTGGCCACGATCGGCTTGGCGGGGGCGCCGATATGCTGGGATAACAGATAGACTAGATCTCCCTTGGGCGAAACTGACTTGATTGGCTTGTCCTTCGATAACTCTTTACCATCGTAAGGATGAACGCCGCCTTTAAACGTCAAAAGTCCCATTGTTACTCCTCCTTCTCTTTGCCATACACTAACTCACTCCTCTATCATACTAAAAAATCAGAAAAAAATCACTATTTTCTTTGTTTTTTTTGCTATAATTATTAAAAAAATTTTCAAAAAGGAGAAAATCCCCTATGATATCCAGGGTAAATTACATGGATCTCTCTTTGACAGACGAAAAGATCTTAGAGATCTTCTCCAAAATATCGGCGGAAAGATTGATTTTTTTTGACATCGAAACCACCGGTCTCTCCTGGAAAAATGCTATGGTCTTTTTGATCGGCGTACTTTATAAGAGGGATGGACGGTGGCAGATGGAGCAGTGGTTCCTGGACGACCCGTCCGCTGAAAAAGAACTGCTGGTAAGATCTTGCTCCGCTCTGGCGGAAGGGACCTGCCTCATACACTATAACGGGAAACAGTTTGACCTGCCCTTCCTGAAAGGACGCTGCCAGGCGCTGGACGTCCCCTGTGCATGGGAAGCCTGCAGCCAGATGGATCTTTACCAGATACTGCGTCCTTATCAGAAACTCTTCGGCCTGGAACATCTGCGGCTGGCCGATCTGGAAGGATATCTGGGATTTCCCAGGTCTTCGGAACTTTCCGGCAGGAAATGCGCTTCTGTCTATCGGAAATATGTGCTTGAAAAACAACCGGCCCAGGCGGGACTGCTCTTTGACCACAATAGAGAAGATCTGACGGGACTTTTGCATGGGATCCGGGCGTTGGCTTATCCGGCGCTTTTTTCCGGACATTTCCATTTGGAGGCGTGCCAGATGGTGGAGGATACTTTATCTTGCACACTGCGGCCGGATATCCCTCTGCCGAAACCTTTTTCCCTGGACTGCCATCCCAGACCCTGGGTGATCAGCGGTTCCGGGCAGCAGGTCCGGGCGGACTTCGCTCTGGAAAACGGACGGCTCAAGATGTACCATCCAGATCATAAGGATCATTATTATCTTCCAAAAGAGGATATGGCAGTGCATAAAAGTGTGGGCGCGTACGTGGACCGGGCGCACCGGGTGCAGGCCACCGCTCTGACTTGTTATACGTGGTTTCCCTGTTCTTTAGAGTTTATGCGCGATCTGGAACGGGTAGAAGTCTATGTGCGGCATTGCCTGGCGCTCCATCCTTGACATTTGGACGTTTTTTTGCTATCAGCAGCGCCTGGAAAATGATCCGCCAGTCTTATGACTGGCGGACTTTCTATCAGACCAGACCCCGATCATCCGATCAGGATATTCTCCTCCGCCAGATGCACATTCTGGTTTGCTCTGCGCGAACGCATGACGATGGCCGTCGCCAATGTGATCGGCCCGATCCGCCCCAGATACATATCCAATATGATGATGACCTTTCCGACCAACGTCAGATCCCCGGTGATCCCTCTGGTCAGCCCTGCCGTCCCCAGAGCGGAGACCGCCTCAAATATCATATCTATAAAAGACGCATCCATCGTAAGCGACAGAGCCGCCGCACTGATCAGCAGGACCGTAAACCCCAGGATGATCACCACGATCCCTGTCCGGATATTCTCCTCCCGGATCTTCCTGTTGAACACTTCCGTATCACTTTTCCCTTTCAGGTAAGCCGCCACGGTGAGGATCAAGATCGCCAACGTGGTGGTCTTGACCCCGCCCGCTGTCCCCATCGGGGAACCGCCCGTGAACATCAAAAATAAAGTCAGTACCATGGACGCATCGCCAAAACAGCTCTGATCTATGGTAAAGAACCCCGCCGTCCGGGTGGTCACCGACTGGAACAGAGCCGCCTGGATCTTATCTGTCAGGGACAGCCCGCCCAGCGTCTCTGGATTTCCATATTCAAACACCAGGAAAAGGATCCCGCCTCCCAGGACCAAGATCCCCGTGGCCGTCACCGCCAATTTGGAATGGACCTTGAGCCGCCGCCAGCCCAGCCGCCCCTTTGCCACCCGGTACAGATCCCACCAGACCAGAAATCCCAGTCCGCCGGATATGATCAGAGCCATAGTCGTCCCGTTTACCAGCAGGTTTCCCACATAAGGAGCCAGACTGTCCTCCCCCAGGATATCGATCCCCGCGTTGCAGAAAGCGGAGACGGATGTGAACACAGACTGCCAGATCCCCTGTGCCCAGCCAAATCTCGGCACAAACGCAAAGGCATAGCAGACAGCCCCCAGCGCCTCCGCACCCAGCGTACAGGCCACGATCTTTTTCACCACGTCGGCCATACCTGAGAGAGTATCCAGGTTATACGCCTCCTGGATCAGCCGCCGGCCTTTCAATGTGATCCGCCGTCCAACCAGTAAAAAGATCGACATGGAGACCGCGATCACCCCCAGACCGCCCAGTTGGATGAGGATCAAGATCACACATTTTCCCAAAAGCGACCAGTGGGCGGCCGTGGTGACTGTCACAAGGCCGGTCACGCAGACCGACGTGGCCGCTGTAAACAATGCGTCGATAAAAGTCGTCTGCTCCCCGGGCGCAGCGCACACAGGGAGCCACAAAAGGCATCCGCCCAGAAGGATCACCCCTGCAAACCCCAGGGCGATGATCTGGGCGGAATTTAATCTATGAAAGTCCATATCTATTTTTTCATGTAATTGTGAGACAGGGAATTACATACCTCAAACTGGTACTCGGACAACTGTTTTTTCATGGAGAGGGCTTCGTTGATGTCAAAATCCACGTACGCGCCGTTCTTATAGCCCACCACCCGCTGGCTCTTGCCCTCGATCAAAAGGTCCACCGCCTTTGCGCCCATGATGGAGGCGTACACACGGTCCTTACAGGTGGGACTCCCGCCCCGCTGCATGTGGCCTAAGATCGTCGCCCGGGTCTCGATGCCTGTGGCCGCCTCGATCCGCTTGGCCATGGCCTCGGAGTGCCCGATGCCCTCCGCGTTGATGATGATGTGATGTTTCTTCCCTCTCTTCCGGTTCTCGATGATGTTGTTGATGATCTTCTGTTCGTCGTAATCATATTTTTCCGGAAGGAGCACATCCTCTGCGCCGTTGGCGATCCCGCACCACAGGGCGATGTAGCCCGCCCCCCGGCCCATGACCTCGATGATGCTGCACCGCTCATGGGAGGTGGATGTATCCCGCACCTTGTCGATCGCCTGCATGGCCGTATTCACAGCCGTGTCAAATCCGATCGTATATTCAGTACAGCCGATATCTAAGTCGATGGTCCCCGGAACACCGATGGTGTTGATCCCTAAGTTGGCCAACTTCTGCGCCCCGGCAAAAGATCCGTCGCCTCCGATCACCACCAGGCCCTCGATCCCATGTTTCCTGCACACCTGCGCGCCCCATTTCTGACCTTCCTCTGTCCTGAATTCCGCACAGCGCGCCGTATAAAGAATAGTCCCGCCCCGCTCTATGGTGTCCGACACATCCTGGGCCTGCATGTCCACGATCTCCTCGTTGAGCAGGCCATTGTAACCTTTGTAGATCCCTTTTACCTTCAGGCCGTTGCTCAAGCCTCTGCGGACCACCGCACGGATAGCGGCATTCATCCCCGGGGCATCCCCTCCGCTCGTCAATACTCCGATCACTTTGATCTTCTTGTTCGTATCAGCCATCGTATCCTCCTTGTGTTCCTTTTCCTTCAACCGTCTTACTTAGATTTTAAAACATTTTCCGGATAAATGCAATAAAGGTCTGTCATTCTTTTATCTTATCAATATCTGTCAGGCTGACGCCTGCCACATTTAAGATGGCTTTCAATAAAAGATACCTGTTCTTCAATTCCGCATATGTCTTCACTGCATTCTCCTCTCTCGCCAGGAGCATATAGCGTTGGATCATCTCAAATTCATCCAGCGCTGCTTTTGCGGCCTCGATCCCACTCGGCATAAGCGCACCTCACTTTCCCATATTCTTTTCCAGTATCCGGATGTTCCCCTCCCCGAACCGCCCTTTCAGGCCCTCCATGTCCAGGGAGTCGATCGCGGTCCTCTGCTCTGGGGGGAGTCTCTTCATGGCCCTCTCTTTTTTCAGATAGATCACCACCACGTCCTTCCTCTCTCTGCCGCCGATCAGCTCCAGGAGTTCTCCCTCCCGCTGCCTGTATTCCTCCTTGGACGGGAACTGGATCCACAATTCCCGGGGGATGTCTGTAAAAAGATAGATCTTCTCGCAGATCAGCTTGCTGGCCTTGTCATCCTCCGCGGCCACACGCCCCTGGACGAACACTTTATTTTCCTCCTCCAGAACGCTGACGCTGCGCTCATAGGTCTTTGGGAACACGATCACTTCCACCGTCCCCACCAGATCCTCCACAGTGATGAACGCCATGACCTGGTTGGTCTTGGTGTATTTGATGGTCCTGTTGGTGATCATGCCGCCCACGGTCACCTTTGATCCGTCCGCCAAACGGGGCAGACCGGTGTCCTCATCGGGCAGAAAATCGGTGGTGACAGCGGTGGCGTTGCGGGCCAGCATCTGGGTGTATTTCTCCAGGGGATGGCCGCTGATGTAGATGCCCAGCACCTCTTTTTCAAAGGCGAGGAGCGCTTCTTTTTCGTATTCCTCCACGGGGGGCAGTTGGATCACATAGTCTTTCTTCTCCTCCTCGCCCACGATATCCAGCAGGGAGAGCTGCCCGGCCATGGAATTTTTCTTCTCCTGCTGCACACTGTCCATCACCCGCTGATAGACCAGCAGCTTCTGCTTCCTGTTGCCCTCCAGGCAGTCCATCGCCCCTGATCTTATCAGGTTCTCCACCACTCGTTTATTGACTTCCTTGCCGGACATCCGGGAGAGGAAATTGTTGAGCGTGGTGTACGGCCCGCCCAGTTCCCGTTCTTTTACGATATCATCGATCACCGATCTGCCCACGCTCTTGATCGCGGAGAGCCCGTAACGGATGCCATTTCCATCCACGGAAAAACGGCTGTCTCCCCGGTTGATATCCGGCGGCAGGATGTCGATGCCGATCTGCCGACAGTGCAGGATATAGCCGGATACTTTCGTCGGAAAATCAATGACCGAGGTCATGAGCGCCGCCATATACTGCACCGGATAGTAGTATTTCAGGTAGGCCGTCTGGTAAGCCACCACCGCGTAGGCGGCCGCATGGGATTTGTTGAACGCGTATTTTGCAAAATCGATCATCTCGTCGTAGATCCTGTGGGCGGTCTTCTCGTCGATGCCTTTTTTGATACAGCCGGGTATGCCCTCGTCCTCATTCCCATAGACAAAATTCTGCCGTTCCTTCTCCATCACGGAGATCTTCTTCTTGGACATGGCCCGGCGCAGAAGATCGCTGCGCCCCATGGTATACCCGCCCAGATCCCGCACGATCTGCATGACCTGCTCCTGGTACACGATACACCCGTAGGTGGATTCCAGGATCGGCCGCAGCTGGGGGCAGTCGTAGGTGACCATGGCCGCATTGTTTTTCCCCCGGATGTACTGGGGGATAAAATCCATGGGGCCGGGCCGGTAGAGAGCCACACCGGCGATGATGTCTTCCAGGCTCTGGGGCTTTAGCTCTTTCATAAAATTCTTCATGCCCGCGCTCTCCAACTGGAACACGCCCTCGGTCTTCCCCGTGCCTATGGAGGCGAGGACCTGGGCATCGTTGTAGTCGATCCGGTCCATATCCAGAAAAACACCGGTGTTCTTTTCCACCAGACGGACCGTATCCTGGATCACCGTCAATGTGCGCAGCCCCAGGAAATCCATCTTCAAAAGTCCCAGCTCTTCCAGGGTCGTCATGGTAAACTGGGTGGTGATGGAGCCGTCGGAAGCTTTCGAGAGGGGAACGTACTCGTCCACTTCCTTCTGGCTGATCACCACGCCGGCCGCGTGCATGGATGTGTGGCGTGGCAGGCCCTCCAGCCTTTTCGCCATGTCCACCAGGTTGCGTATCTCCGGGTCATCCTCATAGATCCTTGAAAATTCCGGGTTCCTCTTTAATGCCTGTTCGATGGTCAAAGGCTTATTCTGCTCCACAGGGATCATCTTGGCCACCGCATCCACCTGGGAGTAGGGCATCCCCAGCACACGGCCCACATCCCGGAGCACGTTGCGGGCGGCCATGGTCCCGAATGTGACGATCTGCACCACCCGGTCCTTCCCGTATTTTTCCACCACGTAGTCAATGACTTCCTGCCGCCGTTCAAAACAGAAATCGATGTCGATATCCGGCATGGACACCCTCTCCGGATTCAGGAAACGCTCAAACAGCAGGCTGTATTTGATCGGATCCAATTGGGTGATCCCCAATGTGTAGGATACCAGGCTCCCAGCCGCCGATCCCCGGCCCGGCCCCACCATGATGTCATGATCCCGGGCGTACCGGATAAAATCCCACACGATCAGGAAGTAATCCACATATCCCATATTGGCGATCGTATCCAGCTCGTATCTGAGACGCTCTTTAAGTTCCGGTGTCACCGGCTGGTATGACCGCTCTAAGCCCTCTTTGCAGAGTTTATTCAGATATTCCCATGATGTGTAGCCCTCGGGCACATCGAATTTCGGGAGTTTGGTCACGCCGAATTCGATCTCCACGTTGCAGCGCATGGCGATCTTATGGGTGTTCTCCAGGGCCTCCAGCGCATACGGGAAAAGCCGGGCCATCTCCTCCGGGGATTTCACATAATACTGGCCGCCCTCGTAGCGCATCCGATCCTCGTCCTCTAATTTCTTCGCCGTCTGGATACAGAGCAGGATATCGTGGGCCGTGGCGTCCTCGGCGTAGGTATAGTGGACATCGTTCGTGGCCACCAGATCGATCCCCGTCTCCTGGTGCAGGCGCATGAGCTGCTGGTTCACCAACTGCTGCTCGGAGATCCCGTGATCTTGCAGCTCCAGGAAATAATTGCCTTTTCCAAAGATCTTTTCATGGCGCAGGGCCGCTGCTTTCGCGTCCTCATACATGCCCCGCACCAGATACCGGGGGACCTCTCCGGCCAGGCAGGCGCTCAGCGCGATCAGCCCTTCGTGGTATTCTTCCAAAAGCTCCATGTCCACCCTCGGCTTATAATAGAACCCCTCCACAAATCCCCGTGAGACCACCTTCATCAGGTTGGCGTAGCCCGTGTTGTTCTCCGCCAGCAGCACCAGATGGTAATATTTATCCTCCTGGTCCCCCACATCCCGGTCAAACCTTGATCCCGGCGCGACATAGACTTCACAGCCCAGGATCGGACGGATCCCCGCCGCCTTGGCCGCTTTGTAAAAATCGATGCATCCATACATCGCACCGTGGTCTGTGATGGCCGCGCTGTCCATCCCCAGTTCTTTTACCCTGGAAACGTACTCTTCTATCTTGTTCGAGCCGTCCAAGAGACTGTACTCCGTATGCACATGCAGATGTGTAAAATCCATGGGACACCTCCGCTCACTCTTCTCTTTGTATCACGATCTCTCCCGGTCGCTGGAGGATCTTCCCTTCCTTCATCAGATGGCCCACCGCCCGCTTAAAAGCCGCTTTGCTCAAGCCCAGCCGCGCTTTGATCTGAGCCGGGTCTGACTTGTCATCCAGGGGCAGCGTGCCGCCGGAATGCTCCAGCACCTGAAAGATCTTCTGGGCGTCCTCCTCCAATTGCAGATACACCTGCTTCCGTGCGCTCACGTTGAGTTTGCCATCCGGTTTTACCTTGGTCACACGCAATCGCAGGATGTCATTGACTTTGTAGCTGCCCTGGGCCTCGCTCTTCGGGATCAGCGCGGAGTACCGGTCGTCCACCGCCACGAACACACCAAAATTTTTGCTGAGTTCGTAGACCCGTCCGTCCACCATGTCGCCCGTCTTGTACGGCGTCTGGGTGGACAGATAATGATAGACCTTCATGGTGGCGCACAGCCTGTGGCTCTTATCCTCGTAGAGGGCCACCAGGCATTTATCCCCCTTTTGCACCGGCATGGTCTGCTCCCTAAAAGGCAGGAGAAGATCCTTTTCCAGCCCCCAATCCAGAAATGCCCCGATCCGGCCCGTATCCACCACCTCCAGGACGGCCGTCTGCTCCTTTTCAAGCCGTGGCTCGTGGACCGTGGCGATCAGCCGGTCCTTGGAATCCCGGTAGATGAATACCTCGATCTCATCCCCCTCTTTTGCGCCCTCGGGTATCTGCCGTCCGGGAAGGAGGACTTTCTCCTCCGGCGGTTCCTGCGGGTCACGCTCCTGCGCAGGGTCCGCTAAATAGACACCGAAATCTACGGTCTGTACGATGGTCAGCTTCTGTCTTTTTCCTAATATGATCATGATCCTCTCCATTTTCTGTGATGTTTGCTTTTTTACTGTGAAAGTGTCGGAGGCACGGAGCAGCCGACTTTCATCCACGGCGATGTCTGTGTCGGCAGACATCGCCGTTTAAAAAGAAAAGGCTGCTGCATGGTTTCTGCAACAGCCTTTGGGAGCTG
>Ga0224483_100394_pt1 | contig 13488 bp, 8 predicted proteins | sample hydfratestSal1_FD_181453 | JGI IMG/M metagenome (GOLD analysis project Ga0224483, IMG submission 181453) | Metatranscriptome of mouse feces microbial communities from Columbus University, Ohio, United States - Sal1 (Metagenome Metatranscriptome) ... | reverse complement strand
GCGCTTTACCTTATAGCTTACACACTGTAAATCTAAACCGATATCACAACATAAACAGCCATTTTTCACAAAAAAATACCCGTCACTCAATAGCTCCAATCTTCATAATCATCTCCTCAAAGTTATCGCGGTTCAACGCGCGGGTGCGCATCTTGTTGCGATAAGTATAGATAGTATTAAGTGAGAGCCCGAGGAATCGTGCCACCTGCGAGGTATCCTCCACGCCAAGACGCATGAAGGCAAGAATGCGCAATTCTGTAGTCAGCACACCGGACGCCGTAATATTTATCCGTTTATCAGGAACCAAAAGAGCATTGACATCCTGCACGAATGTAGGATATATATGGAGAAAAGAGTCATCAAAAATATCATAGAACTTCTTGCGCTGGTCGGCCATCACCTTGCCTGACTTGATGAACTGAAGCAAATCCTCCGATTGTCCTGCAGTAATCTTGCGACGGCACATGCGATTGAACTCCTCAAGGCTCTCCATGTATGAAGAACATAGATTCATGAACTGCGACATATAAGTCTCCTTCGAACGGTTAGCCTCCGCGAGTGAGAATCTCACACTCTGCACCACTGCCATCTCGCGACGCTTTGAGATATACATCCTGGCAATCAGAATAAGCGCGACAACCAGACATAAAGACAGAAAGCCAAGCATAAGGAAACGCCGGTTGTTATACTGCTGTATGTCATTTGCAACCGGCATGAAAGCCTTTGAAATCATGGTGGCATTCATCTTGGCACTCGCTAAAAGAGCGTTTTCGAGCGCAACAGATAGATAATTGTGCGCTCTCACAGTCTGATTCTGTGAATATAGAATCTCCCCGAGACGTAGCAGAGCGGTGCCATGACGGTTTGCTCTATACACATCTGACAAAGCGCCGAGGGCAAAATAATATACCGCACTGTCCAGCTTCCCATGAGTGACATAATATTCACCCAGGAATGTTGCTGCCAAGGGAAATTCATGGTCCAACATGGTGCCCTTCTCAAGAATATCGTTCATCACAGCCACTCCGAGCGTACTGTCACCCTCCCCCATATGAATAAGAGCCTGACAAAGCATATAACGAAGAGAGCCCGGAACAAGAAACTCAATCTCTTTGTGGGCAAAGTCGAGTCCCTGTTTCTCAAAGCTACGTGTAGCCTCCGTGTAAGGATACAAAGCAGACATGGAGAAACTAATCTCTCGACCAACATCGTAGAAAAGGTCAAGATTCTCATTAAGGATGCCATTGCTCTTGACATGTTCCAAATCATTCAGACCTTCCAGAGCGGCTCCAAGTTTACGGAATTCACTGGCACGCATGATGAAAAGACGCTGCACAGCAGCTGAATCGCCAAGCTCTTTGCCGATTTCAATTCCCTTGGTATAATAAATGATTGCTGAGTCGGCATTCAGAACATGGAATGATTTGCCTAAATCCCGGTAAAGCGAAAGTAGCTTCTCCTTATCTGTAGTCATTGGAACTGACCGGCGGAGTGAATCAATCTTAAAACGGTGCTTTTCCTCATACTTGCCACGTTTTTTTATCTCCGTATCAAGCAACTCCAAAAGTTCTCCGTTAGAACCCGGAAGACCTGCCGGAAGCGCGTAAACCAACGGTGCACAAAATGCTAATATGATTCCTACAAGAATATGTTTCATGAAGGTATGTAGAAAGGTGTTACTATTGATTGTTGTGATAAAGAATTGATAACACAGGTATTAACTTTATACCAAAGTTAATTCTGTCCTAAAGCTTGCCCCACGGGGGCATGTGTTCGCTTAATGCAAAGTTACATCTAAAAAGGCGAGATTCAAAACGAATCCCGCCTTTGAAGTATTAAAAAACGTAAAAGTCGCCATATTGGGGACACTTATTACATAAACTGTCGCAATATAGTCCACAGCGCCTTGAAATGGCTATTTAGCCACTTCTACAATTCCTCCGGCAGAGTGGGCCGAGAGCTGAGGAGCATACTGACTCTGCACAGTAGCGATACCAGAAGTAAAGCTACCTGCATTGTTTACCCACATATCGTAAGTGAGAAGATAAGTTCCCTTAGGGAGATGGGTAATGAAGAAGCGTGTTGAAGAATCACGATTCTCCCTGTAGAAATAGATTCCTTCCGAAACAATCGGCTTTGGAAGCTGCTCCACAGGCTCATAACAAGCCGGGCGGTCATCTACTACAGCAACATAATCCATATCGCGGTCGACCTTTAGGGTGAGCTGTACTTTAATCTTGTCACCAACCTTCAAATCGGTGGCTTGACGTGTCACAGGTCCGTCAGGAGTCTGAACGACAGAATAGATTACCTTTTCAATCGAAATGGCATCGCAAGCTGATGCTTTGACATCTGTCATCGAATCAACATATTGATAGTATACTGCTCCCCATGATGGCGTATCGCCACCTTTGTGCACACGCAACTCACCTGAGGCAAGTGACTCCACCGGCACGGGTGTGCGGAAATACCCTGTCACAGCTTCCACCGACTCAGGCACAATTTCAGAGCCACCGACATATACCTTCGACGCCTCAGCGGGAACCAGCCAACCGTCCGATGTGGAAAGTATGGAAGCAATCACTGAGGAAGCCGTTACAGATGTGCCCCAATTCATACTCTCCTTCTGCAATATAAGCCATTGGCGAATCTTGGCTATATCCTCGCAACCCGGTTCAACCGTAGCGAAAGCATCAAGCACAAGAGCTGTAGTGCCAACTTTTCCCATTGACCATAGTGTCATATTATCGAGAGAAGCCCACCACATACCTTTTTCGGGTGAAGACTCTGCATACTCACGAAGAGAGGAGATAATAGTCTTGGCAACCTTTGGATATCCATGGTTGAAAAGAATCCGGGCATAGACAGCCTTATCAAATACCGATGCCCGCTTCCATTTTTTCAGAATATTCTGCACGGTGGCAGAGATAGCCTGCGATGCACCACCGGTAGCAGTATAGCCTTTGAAATAGTCACGCATGTAGATATAATCGGTATAATCGGCAGCTGATGGGTGACGACGATGCTGCGACGCTACATATTTATCCATATAACCAATGGCACCCAGTATCATCTTATCGAGAGTCTCGTTCTTGGGAAGGAATCCAAGAGAGCGAAGACGCCCCATCATAAGGAGAACATTCTCTGTAGCCCAAAGTGAAGCATCATCGCTATTTGCATACCATGCCCATCCTCCGCCTTCGCGCTCGAGACGTTTCAGGAGACTTATAGCAGTGGAATAGGTCTGACTGATAGTCTTCTCATTAAAAAGCAGCGACAACCGTGTCATTCTCTCTGTATCTGATTTGGCATCAAGCATCCAAGGAGTAGCTGACAGAAGCACAATCTTAAGGTCCTCGTTCTTCTCAAGCATTGACGTAAGCACATCTCCACTCTTATCGCTATTTTCCCAGCTCCTGAGCGCATCGGCAATCTCAGGATTATCATTGAGTAGCCCGGAAGCTATCGCTGCCGAAAAGATAGATGCCGCCGCCTCGTTTGCAGTCGAAGGCTCCAACTCAAGGAGACCGGGGATAGCTGTGACAACATACCACACCGGATTTTCACAGAACTGCAAAGTAACACGTGCCCCGGCCGGCGCTTCAGGAATACTCATAGTAAAATTGGCGGAATCGGGAGCAATATAGAATGGATATGTATCGATTACCGGAGTAATGGCGGGAAGAACAGGGAAAAGACTCTGCTCTCCGTCAGCAAACCGAGAAGTAGAAGACTTGACACGGTAACCGATAAATGGAGCATCGGATGGCGCAGTGAGAGGACAGTCAACAGTCGCTGTAGCTGATGGTGCAAGTGTATCAGCCATGACCACAGTTTTTATAATCGAGCCATCGGTGGGATTGAAAAGTTCCACTTTAGTCTCGACAATCTGCTCTTCATCGCTACCATTCATCACCAGTGCCGAAATTACCACCTTATCTCCGGAACGCACGAATCTTGGAAGATTTGGTTGCACCATCACAGGCTTATTGGCAACCACGTCGGCAGAAAAATTAGTGGATAACAAAGAGTCAGTAAAGGCAACCGCACGGAAGCCCCATGTGGTGTTAGCATTGGGCACACTGAATGTAAACGAGAGATTACCATCTATGTCAGTAACGAGTTGCGGAGCAAAGAACGCAAGAGGAGTCTCACTGTCGCGATAAGAGAAGTTTGATTCCGAACGGTCTACCCCCTCCTCATCTTTGACTGAGCCTGTAACTACAGCCGATTCTGACGGCGACAAGTCTATCGAGGCACCATTATCCATATCATACGCTTCCTCTTCCACAACGGCCTCCTCCAACTTATCAGCAGCAAAATCACTCGTAGCCGCCATTTTATACGAAGCTGAGCCGCCACGCGCCATGAGGCGTGCGGAATGCATGCGCACGTTGTTCAAATAAATGCCATTTGCGAAACCGATTCCATAGGTGTTGAAATCAGGAATCGAAAGAGCTTGGCAACTCTTATATTTATAATTGTCAAAATTGAAATACGAGCTGAATTCCTGACCTAGAGCTGAGGAATTCCACCGGTAGTAACGTGAACCACCGTCATAAAATCCAAGCTTCCAATCAGTCTTGGCAAGTGCATCGAGAGCCGTATTATACATATCCATTATCACGGCAGCCTGACGACCCTTGCCGCTCTTGTCGACAACCTTAAATGTCCATGTTTCCTTGCTTCCGGGGACTAAACGGTCACGGAATGACTCTGTGACAAACTCTATCCCCTTGCCAGGTCCAACACGTTTAACATTCACAACAGGATTGGCAGAACGGTAATTGCCAGTCACAGCAACACTCATTGTAGCTTCATCAACACCGTCCGGCAACTCGACTTCCAATTCATGCATACCGGCAGGAGCTTTTATCCATTTGCGCGATATGATTTCATCTTTATTCCATAGAGTGACAAGTAAGTGGGTGTCGCAATCCACAGCATAAAGCCACCCCCCCTTTTTACCAGACTTAACAGATACCTTGGCTGAAGGATACCACATCAGAGTGCCGGGAACAGGTGTCACCTTATCACTGCGGCGGTAAATCACCGTGTTAGCCTTGCACTTATCAGCAAGTTCTTGATTCTCAAGCGTAAACTCGAGAATATATTCTCCTGATGGCAGAGACGAAAAGTCTATGCCGCAGTTTCTGCCAGAGAGTATACCGGAAAGTAGTTCGGTACTGTCGCGCTTCACTACATATTTAACAGGAATATGAACTATAGAATCCTGATAGTCCACCACTTTGACATCAATAGGTGTGACATCTTTGCTTACCTCCAATGCAGAAGGGAGCGAAGCCCGTATATCATATTTAGTGCCGGTAACGAAGGTAACATCAGCAGTCTGAGTCTCACCGGAGGAAGATAAGGCTGAAACATTTGCTGTAAAAACTCCCTCAGGAATAGGAGCAGTAGCCAATGCTGATGCGCCAACTACTATTTCAAAAGTCCCATCAGCATTCGTGCCGGTTTCGCTGGAATAAAAAGATATACCGGCTGAGCGATTCCACCACCAACGCATACGTTCTGCCACACTGAGGTCGGTTGTAATCTTAGTATCGGCAAGAGGGAAACCTGAGTAAGTCATAACCTTACCGCGAATAGTCACATCACCCTTTGACGGAACATCCTTTTCGACCGGAGACATGACAACTCTGAATGATGGCAATTTATAATCGGAGACTTCGAAATGCAAAACTGAAGAGTGGTTATCAATACCTATAGAGAAATTGCCAGTAAGACAATCCTTCGGTATAAGGAATGAACCATCCACACGTCCATAAGCGTCGGTAACGAGCTTAATCGTATCAATGGGCTCGTAGGAAGCACCACGCATCACCGCAACAACTTCCGCATCTCGCCGTGGACGCTGCTCATCATCTTTGAATTCATAACAAACGGCAGTCCAATTCACGGTGTCACCCGGATGATATAACGGAAGCGCAGGAAAGCCTACTGCAGAACTCTGCCATTTGCTCTGAGGCTTGTACGTATTGTTTGAGACATAAAGCGGAGAGGCATACTTATCACCATCTTTCTCAACCACAGCCTGACCGGATACATTGAAAATTTTTGAGCCATCCGATGCCGTTTTTCCAATAGCCACAGCTCTTGGCTGACGACGGTAGCCGGAAGTATATTCATACACAATCAGCGATGCATCCGGGACAGGTGCTCCGCTCTTTGCATCAACCACCCATAGCCTGCAGTCATCAAAGACAGAAGCTCCAAGCGAAAAGTGAGTCACATGAGTCTTGGAGTAAGAACGGTCCGTCTGTTCCTTGCCATTGACCACCGGTACTATTATGTAATTACCGGGCATCGGGAAGGTATACTCAACAGTGGTTTCATTGGAAAACGGCTCCATACCATCCACTGAAACATCTAATTTTGCCACAAGGCGACGTGACGTGAAATCCTTCAGGGTCACATCATCATAGTAAAGCGGGGATGATGATACGTCATAGATATTAATCGTCGCGGAGTTAATATTCTCCATTCTAACCCCAATTTTCACCTGCTCTCCGGGTGGAACAACCATAGGAGAGTTCAGCATGATGCTTTTTTGAGATATATTGTTACGGATATTGCGCAGGCAGTTGTTACCCCAATAGTTGGGGAACGATGCAAGGTTCTCCCCTATTACCGAGTAAAGCCATTTCTTGTCGACATCGGCACAATTGGTTCCGATATAATTCAGTATATCACCTGAATATTCAGATGATTTGTTCTGCTCGTACAACGGACGCAGCAAGGCAAACAACCGAGACTCGGAGTCGTCAGACGCACCACGATTGTACACACGGTTATATATAAATGCAATGCGATGAAGGTCTGTGTTGATTTCTGAAGCCTTGCGCCCTTCATTCACCTTAAGAAGAGCAGCATAAAGGTTGAGAATCCGCGCTACCATCTGGTCTGACTCAGGATAGGGAGAGGTGAGATATACGTCATGTGGCACCAGGAGTCCCCAGGAGAACACTCTACGCACAGTGCTAAGCGACTGGAGCATAACAATACTTCTATTCGCCACAAAATCATAAAGCGTAGGGTAATATATGTAGGTCTGCGCCGATGTGGTGATATCGGCAGCATATTTATTAAGCGGCACATTCTTTATGGCATCAGCATAACTAAGAGCCGAGTCAGTCAGCGCCAAAATTTTATTGCGGAACTGCTCGCCACTCCATAGGCTGTAATTCTCCGGAAGCGGAAGAAGAGGCACAGAGCGCTGGTCGTATTTCCAGCGGTTGGCATTATAAATATTGAAGTAGATATCAGCCCGGAGCAGATAAAGCATACTGCTCAATGCCGGGTCTTTACTATTAGAATTAACCGACTCTATCTTTCTTAGCGCCTCCGAAGCCTTATCGGCATCGATGCTCACCTGAGCAAGATAGTAGTCAATCAAAGCTCTCACCACAGCCGGTGAATCGGAGGCTCGCAAAGCTGCCGCAAGATTCTTTTCCGACTGCTGGCTTACAGTTTTCGGATACGCAAAATCAGGTATCTTTGGATTGGTGGCGTTCATAGTTACACAAGATAACGACAAGACGAACGCATACAGCATAGTTAGAAATCTGCCGATACGCATAAATAAAACAGTTAAAAAGATGATTTATGTGAGGAATAGTATAGATACAACAACCGGACAACTGAAAAGTCGTCCGGTTGCAGAAAAAAATATCTTTAACGAGATGACCTTCGCCTATGTTGCTTCATCAGCTCACGGGTAAAATCCTTCTCAGCATCTTTGAGTTTGAAAAGTTGACGGGGTGTAAGTATAGTCTTGTAATCATTGAAATACTTCATCTCAATGGTGTTTTCACGCCCTTTGAGCTCATACATAGCTTCAGCAGCTTTCTCATATTCCAAATCGGTCGCTTTTTCACCCTTTGTAAGCGTCTGGCGTGAGAGCTGTTCGGATTCTTCCTGTACTTTCCGAATCTCTTCGTCCATGGAATTGTATAACGGAAGGAACTTGGCACGCTGTTCGTCAGTGAGCTCAAGCTTCTTGGCTATAAAATCATTCTTGTACTGCTGAATTTCTTTCATCCATGATTCACGGTCACGACCGGATGGACGTTGTGCATCAGCATTCACAGGCATCAAAACTGCTGCCATGAGAAGTGTAAACAATATTGCGACCTTTTTCATAAGTCAAATTTCAATTGTAGGAATATTCACGTCAAATATTTGAGAGTGGGAATCCGGGAGCATCCGGGATGTCACGACCTTGATTAACAGAATCATCTGTCATTTCCTCTTCATAGGCTTCTATGTCGAAACCGGTCTCGTAAAGGTCCTCCATGAGCTGATAATCGCTAATCTCACCCTCATTTATAAAATACTCATTTATAAAATGGTCATTGGCAAGCGCAGCAGTCATCACAGGATTGCCATCGATAGAAAGACCTGAAGAATCGGAACGCATGAGGTCAAACATTTTCATCATGCACCACACACCCATAAACATAGCCGCCATGTAGATGTAAGGTCTCACCTTCTGCCACACAGAGCGAGGCATCACCTTAGGCTGAGGCTTCTCCCAATCCTGCACCGGGAGCGACTCCGCCATCTTGGCTGCGAAATCGGCGAAATAACCGTCCGGGACAGTCATTCCGTCTTTATGGTTAACTTTTTCTAATATATCTTTCATTGTTTTTGAAGCTTAAAATTACCATTCAGTGGAAGTTTGCGCTAACGCTTTAATGGGTTTTAAATTTTAGACAGATATATATTGCATTGGTTTAATCGGCATCGTCAAAATATTGCTCGATTTTTTTCACTGCGAGATGATAGGAGGCTTTTAACGCCCCTACGGAGGTGCCGAGAATTTCTGACATCTGCTCATATTTCATCTCATCGTAGTAACGCATATTGAACACAAGGCGCTGCTTCTCAGGAAGAGATGCCACTGCTTCCCTCAACTTTTTCTCCAGCTCCTCTCCATCCACATAAGTGTCGGCCTCAATCAGATTGATAAGGTGCGATTCCTCATCGTCGATTGAAAGTCCGAGGCGCTTACGCTCTTTTTCAAGGAAAGTGATGCTTTCGTTTATGGCAATCTTGTGAAGCCACGTGGAAAGTTTGGCTTCGCCACGAAAATTCTCAATGGACTGCCACGCCTTAAGGAATGTGTTTTGCAAAAGGTCATTCGCATCATCATGCGTCTGAACCATGCGTCTGATTTGCTTATATAGAGGTTCGGAATATATCCTGATGACTTCACCGAAGGCATCACGGCATGTGGCTGGGTCCCGAAGCCTCGCCACGAGATTCATATCGTCAAGATTCGTTTCTTTTGCCATTTTTCTGTCGTTATTCCATGAAACCTCTAATCAGCATATAAAAAACTATGCCGATTGAATATACAAATTTATAAAATAAATATTAAACGCAACGAATTATATTTCATAACAGATGTTAATAGCAGATTTAACAACAGCCCCTTAGCACACTGAAAGATAAAAAACAAATGCGTCCTCACCTGCTAACAACGGCGAGAACGCAAAGGAAAATCAAAACGTTCTTAATCACTTTTCAGCGTAAGAAAGGACCGTGGGACTTTCAACATCCACCCCATACTCAGCCGCACGCTGCATAATGGCACGCGCCAGCTTCGGTTTCAAATCCTCGGGGCAATAACGGAAATAAGCTTCCGCCGCACGCACATGGGCAGCATCAGGCATAGGATATTCCCTGCGTTCAGGAAGCCCGAACACACTGTCGGGAAGCTCCTTCCGGTCCTCGTAAGAAATTTTATCGTTCATGATAATTTGGTGCTTTGAATATTCGGATTGTCTATGATTGCAAATTGCAGATGATGATTCCGGCTATTATAGATTGAAGCGGAAACCTACCTGAAGAAGACCTTGCGCACCATAGCCAAGCTCACCAAAGATTGAGGCAGAGCGACTCAACCCAACCTCTGCTCCTAGCGGGGAAGCCTGGAATGCAAAATAGGTCTTATCCTTAGAATAATCATCGGATGCCGCATGGGTGATGTCAACGCCAAGCCCGAGGTGACCATAGAGAGTCACAATACGGTTACGATAATAATCATATCGACCGTTAAGCATGATGACATGATAGTAAGCCCTGGCATCATCATGATGCTTGTAGCTGGCACTTGAGAAGGTGTAAGTGGCACCGAGGTAGAAACTTGGAAGCACCTTGAAGTTAACACCTGCTGTCAGCGCACCCCATGCATTGTCAACATCGCCACCGGGATGCATATCGCTGGCATCCATCTGGGTATAGCCACCATAACCGATTTGGAATTGTGCGCGCTGCGCCTGTGCTCCGAAAGCCATCCCTAAGACAGCACACATGATTAGTAGGATTTTTTTCATCATAAATAGTTTTTATTAAACTTCGATTAAAACGTGAAATCCAAAAAATGTAATTTCAATTTTAATAACATCTATTATGATGAGTTGGTTTACTGAATGGCACAAATTAGCACCACTTAATCCCGATTAGTACCACTTCACACCGTTAGATAGTGATGAGCGTTTGTCGTACTTGAGGTCGGCAAGCAAAGATGACTTGACGGAAATGTGGAAGTTGTAACTCTTATAAGGACCTACAGGCACGAAACTTGCACGCATGGTGAAACAGTGCATATCTCGCGATATATTACAGTTCATATAGGCAAGCTTATGGGTGTCGAAATTGTAGCTCGCAGAGAATCCGAAGTTCCAGTTGGCTGTCGGACGAATGTTGCCTGAGAACGAAAGGTTCTGGGTAATCTTCCCCTTGTATTCGAGTTTGTTGTAGTCAAATTCGCCGTAACCATAGTTTACCGAATAGTTAAATGTAAGGTTCCAGGGAACAGACCATTCCATATAACCGTCATCGCCCATCTTCATACCACTGTCCTTTTTACTGTTTTTACGGTTTGGACCTTGGTAATCGGATGTATCCTCGGCAAAATCCTGATTTTCCGACTGCTGATTGTTGTTATTCTTATTGTTGTCCTTCTTGCTCCCCTTGTCCTTATCTTTTCCTCCAAACAGTTTTTTAAAGGTATCGTTATTGAACGTATAGCTGAATGAGGTACCGGTGCTCGATAGTTTTCCGAGACCTTTACCCTGGCTGATGCGGAGCTTGTTGACACGCACCGGGGTGCCAGAGGAGCTAAGAGCGTATGTATAGACATCCCAAGTGGCTGAGAGGTTAAGATTGAAGTTCTTTACCAGACGCAGCATGAGGGAAGTGTTGATATTCGACCAGTTCATTGAGTCAGCAGCGAAATTGTAGCTCTGCGAAACGGTGAAATTCTCTATCAATGACACCTTCTTCTCGCCGATGGAATCATTGTCAGACTTGACCTTCATCTCAAGGTTATTGCTCAACGACAAGCTCACCGAACCGTTTCGCCCCTGCCCCGGCACACCGAAGAGGCTGTTGGGGAAGTAGGAATACACACGCTCCTGCATCTCACCCTGTGCATTAGGATACTGATATGAGCCATAGTACCCGAAGAAGGGTGATGCGAAATCCGGTGAACCAGAGAATGAGATGGTTGGCGTTATGACATGACGTATCATCTTCACCTTATCGCCAAGGAACGGCAGCGGCTGATAGAAACCATAGATTTTTGTATCAAGAGCCATTGATGCCGAGAAGTCCCACACATTATAAAAACTATAGGTGGTATCCAGCACTTCGGCCGAAGCGTTGGGGTCCCACTGACGACGTACCTTTGAAGTATACATTCGGTCAGTGAGGTTAACCGAGGGTGTGATATTGATATATTTGAGCACATTGAATGTAGCCGAGATAGGCACACTGTGCTTCATACCATTTCGCCAATCCTTCACAAGACTTTTCTTAAAGAACTCATCCTGCTTTGCTGTCAATGAGTTGTTGAACTGACCGGAGTATGACATCTTAATTTTCTCATACCATTTCTCCTGACCCACCTGACGCTTGCGTTTGAAGGGATAGACCTGCGACATGGTGAGGGTGAAGTTAGGGAACGACACCGCCAATGTAGAGTCCTGAGTACGCTGAGACACACTCGCTGTAGTTGAAACAGACCATTTTGAATTAGGGAAACGGTAGGTCATGTTTATGGTACTGCTCTTGGTGTTCTCGGTGAACGCGTTGGAGTAGTATGAGTTGAGGTCATTACGGGTGTAACCGCTGGTTGTGAAATTGACACTCGCCGAGAGGTTCATATTGGGATTAGCCTTTGAATCCTGGCTGTGGTTCCACAGAATCTGGAAGTTGGTCGACTTGGAATAGTCAGGCATACCCTTGTCGCCGGTGATGGTCTTGAGATATGAAATATTGAAACTGCCTGAATACTTGTAGCGCTTCACATAGGCCGAGTTGGCACGAAGTCCCCAAGAACCAAGTGTATAAATTTCGCCTGTAAGCGCAAGGTCCATATTGTCGCTGATAGCGAAATAGTAACCGCCGTTGCTCAGATAGTATCCCCTGTTATAGTCATCGCCAAATGTAGGGAAAATAATACCAGAGGAGTACTTCTCGGAGAACGGGAAATAACCGAAGGGGAGCGCTAGCGGGAGAGGAAGTCCGGCAAGTACCATATATGAAGGTCCAGCTACCACATCCTTACCCGGGCGCATCTTACCCTTGGTCACGTGAAGATAAAAGTGTGGGTCATCGTGATTATCGCAAGTGGTATACTTTCCATCCTGAATAAAAAAGGTATTTTCGTCAATCTTCTTACTCTGTCCTCCTGTGAGATAGCCCTCGCCCTGCTGAGTGATTACATCGGTGATATAACCTTGCTCAGTCTTGAAGTTATAGCTCATGGTCTTAGCTTCGTAGGAGGTACCATTATCCTCGAACACCGGAGTGCCCTGAAGCTCACCGATGGAATCAGGAGTACCATTAGCGTATACCGTACTGTTTTGAAGATTCATCTCTATATGGTCGGCATCGAGCTTGATGTTGCCATATTCCACATGGCTCTCACCATACATGTATGCCTGATTGCGCCCCACAAGAATCATAGAATCCTTAGCTGCGAAGTCCACCGCGTTGTCAAGGTCGACTTTAGCACGTACTATCTTCGACTTCTCACCAGGCGGCTCTATGCGACGACGGCTGAGGCGTGTACGGCGAGCAGTATCTGTGGTAACCACATGCGAGCGCACAGCTGAATCAGCTACCGCAACGGTGGCAATTGAATCCAAAGAGTCGGACGGGAGTGAAATCTCCATTGGCGCAGCCATCATGGAGTCAACCTTATCAGAGGTTGCATTACGGTGTTCAAGCACTGCATCAGCAACCTGAGCAGGAGTAAGTGCATTCTCTTTGACTGTATCCTCTTGGGGAGCAAATGCGTTGTTATCCTCAACCTTTATGGGGGTGGAGGTGACAGGGCGAGAAAATGCGCCTACTGACAAGGCGCACAATAGCACTATAGCGACAATATATAGATGAGAATGTCTCAATTTTTGTTCAATTTCATAGACCGGGGTCAGAGATATCCCCGTTAAG
>Ga0224483_100393_pt1 | contig 13518 bp, 10 predicted proteins | sample hydfratestSal1_FD_181453 | JGI IMG/M metagenome (GOLD analysis project Ga0224483, IMG submission 181453) | Metatranscriptome of mouse feces microbial communities from Columbus University, Ohio, United States - Sal1 (Metagenome Metatranscriptome) ... | reverse complement strand
GAAAGATCAGAATTGGAAAAAGATCGCCGCGACCTGCCTGTTCCTGATCGCCGCCTTCTGTGCCGGCCGGATCACCGCCCAGATCCGCAGCGAAAACACCCGATCTATATCCATCGAGATGGAAGCGGACGGCAACTGGGGCCTTAGCTTTCCCGAGGAGGGACAGCCGCCCGTGGCCAACGCCTCCATGGAGGAACTGGCCGCGTTTGACACATACTACGCCCAGGACACCGAGGACAAACGGATCTACCTGACCTTCGACTGCGGCTACGAGAACGGGAACACGCCGCTGATCTTAGATGCCCTGAAAAAACACAAAGCTCCTGCCACTTTTTTTGTTGTAGGGAATTTTGTCTCCACCAGCGGGGACCTGCTCAAACGGATGGTGGATGAGGGCCATGCCGTGGGCAATCATACGTTCAGCCACCCGGACATGTCCAAGATCTCCACCCAGGAGGCTTTTGCCAAAGAACTCTCTCAGGTGGAGGAACTTTTCAAAGAAGCCACTGGGACTGAAATGGAGAAATACTACCGTCCGCCCCAGGGAAAATACAACGAAGCCAATCTGAAAATGGCCAAAGATATGGGATATAAGACTTTTTTCTGGAGTCTGGCCTATGTGGACTGGTACCAGGATCAACAACCCAGCAAGGAGGAGGCCTTCGAAAAACTCCTGGGCCGGATCCACCCAGGGGCCATCGTGCTGCTGCACAACACTTCATCCACCAACGGACAGATCCTGGATGAACTCCTCAGCAAATGGGAGGATATGGGCTACACCTTCCATCCCCTCAAAGAACTGTGGGACTCGGCCACTCCCGAAGCGTGACTGTCTGATCCGTCACAAGCCCCTCTCATAGGGAAGCCATTCCACCATGTAGCCTTTGCGCCCCAGCTCGGCAGTGATCTCACCCAGGATCTCCTCCCGCTCGGCGGCTATATGGTGGAAATGATAGCCGGACGTGACATTCATGAGGGGATAAGATTTGCCGGAGCGCAGATCCTCCATGAACAGCCGGATGTCCCTCTGGTTCTTGATGTTCATCGGCGCGGAGAGTCTGCCGTAGGTGCGGTGGTTGACGACCACATCCTGGACGATGCCGCCCATGTCCACGATCGTGGTCAGCTCGTCCTCCACCTGTTCGTTGGTGTGATAGACTTTTACCAGCTGGACGGCCTGCCTGGGCTCGTCCAGATAATACCCTTTCGATGTGGAGATGATCGGATAGCCCTCGGTGCGCAGGAGCGCCATATCCTGGACCACCACCTGGCGGCTGACCCCGGTCTTCTCTCCCAGCATGGCTCCCGGCAGCGGATGGCGGGCATGGCGCATCAATGTCAAGATCTGTTTTCTCCTGTCCGCTCCCGTCATTTCTTTTGCCATGCATCCACCTCCTAATCCAAGACTTTCAAATGTTTCAGACTGATATCCAGTATGGGGGCCGAGTGGGTCAGCGCGCCGCTGGAGACAAAATCCACGCCCAGCTGGGTGATCATACGGATATTTTCCCGGGTCATGTTGCCGGAACATTCAATCTGCGCCCGGCCCGCGATGATCTCGATCGCTTTTTCCATCTGTTCCGGTGTCATATTATCCAGCATGATGATGTCCGCCCCGGCTTCCACCGCCTCACGGACCATGTCCAGATCCTCCACCTCCACCTCGATCTTCCGCACAAAAGGCGCATAGGCCCGGGCCATCTCCACCGCCTGCCGGATGCCCCCAGCCGCGTCGATATGGTTGTCCTTGAGCATCACCCCGTCGGACAGGTTATACCTGTGGTTCGTCCCGCCGCCCACACGGACCGCGTATTTCTCGAAGATCCGCATACAGGGCGTGGTCTTCCTGGTATCAAGGAGTCTCGTCTTCGTGCCCTCCAGCATCTGCGCCACCGTATGCGTGTAGGTGGCGATGCCGGAGAGCCGCTGCAGGTAATTGAGCGCCGTCCGCTCCCCGGAGAGCAGCACCCTCACATCCCCGGTGACTTTTGCCAGGAGCTGGCCCGCTTTCACCGCCTGCCCCTCCTGGATATAGACCTCCACATCCGTCTGCGCGTCCAACAATGTGAACACCCGTGTAAACACGGGCATCCCCGCCAATATCCCGTCCTCCTTGCAGATCAGCTGGACTTCACCTTTTCTGTACCCCAGCATCACCGCGTTGGTGGACACATCCCCGCTGTTGATGTCCTCCTCCAGAGCCAGCCGTATATATTTATCAGCAACAAGCTGCATAGTGATCGGATCCATATGCTCCCTCCTTTATGTGTAAAGCCGCCCTCCTGGCAAATACAAGACTCTCCAGCAGGCTGTTGCTGGCCAGCCGGTTCTTGCCGTGGACGCCATTGCAGCTGGTCTCGCCCACGGCATAGAGATGGTCCATCGTGGTGGTCGAATGACAGTCCACATGGATCCCGCCCATAAAATAATGCTGCGCCGGTACGATCGGTATCGATTCCTTTAAGATGTCGTAGCCCTCCTCCAGACATTTCTGGTAAATATTCGGAAAATGTTCCCGGATCACGTCCGGCGGGACTTTTTCAAAAGAGAGCCATTCATGCTCCACGCCCTCCTTCTCCATCTCCGCCCGGATCGCCTGGGTGACCAGATCCCTGGGAAGGAGCTCGTCCACGAACCGCTCGCCTTTATGGTTCAAGATGACCGCCCCCTCGCCCCGGGCCGACTCCGAGATCAGAAAATTCCGCCCCGGCTTCTCGCTGTACAGGCAGGTGGGATGGATCTGGACGTAATCCATATTCTCCAGGGCCACCCCATGTTTCTCGGCGATCCGGCAGCCGTCGCCTGTGAGCAGCGGGAAATTCGTGGAGTGCTCGTACAAGCCCCCGATCCCGCCGGTGGCCAGGACCGTATCCGCCGCGTGGATCTTCAAGATCTCCCCGTCACGTTTCCGGGCGGCCACGCCCACACACTGCCCCTCCGCCACCAGGATGTCCGTCATCTCCGTAAATTCCATGATCCTCACATTGGACAGCTTCTCCACCTGCGCGGCCAGGACCGTGGTGATCTCCTGGCCTGTGATATCCTTGTGGTAACAGATCCGCGGATGGGAATGGGCGCCCTCCCGGGTGTATTTCAGGCTCCCGTCTTCATTTTTTTCAAAACGCACGCCCAATCTCAACAGCGTATCGATCGCCAGACGGCTCTCCCGGATCATGATATCCACGCTCTCCCGCCGGTTCTCGTAATGCCCGGCCTTCATAGTGTCCTCAAAATAAGGCGCATAGTCCGCCGCATCCCGCAGAACACAGATCCCGCCCTGCGCCAGCATGGAATCGCAGCTTTTCAGATCCTCCTTCGAGAGCATCAGGATACGCTTGTCCCGGGGCAGGTGCAGAGCCGTATAAAGCCCCGCCACCCCGCACCCGGCAATGACCACATCATAATATAGATCCAATCGATTCATGACCGCCCTTTCTCCGATGCCAGTTCCAGCATCCGTTTCAATGTATCCCCCGCCGGTGCGGCATAGACATCCTCCACACACACCTCGTTCTCACCGGTCTTTAGCACATGCGCGATGCCTTCCAGCGTGATCCTCTTCATCCCCTCGCAGACAGGCCGTGTCTCGGCAAAATAAAAACTTGCCTCCGGACATTTGTTCTGCAGCTCGTACAGCACGCCCTCCTCCGTGGCGATGATGAACTCCTTCTCCCCGCTCTCGGCCGCATAACCGATGATGCCGCTGGTGGAGCCAATGTGATCTGCCAGTCCCAGGACCTGGGGATTACACTCCGGGTGGGCCAAGACCTTCGCCTGGGGATGGAGAGCCTTTTGCTCTTTGATCTCAGCTGCTTTCATATTTTCATGCACCGGGCAGTAGCCGTCCGAGATGATGATGTGTTTTTCCGGCACCTGCTGGGCCACATGGCGGGCCAGATTCTTATCCGGGATAAATAAGATATGCTCGTTGGGCAGGTTCTTCACGATCTGGACCGCATTCGAGGATGTGACGCACACGTCCGCCCAGGATTTGATCTCAGCCGTGGAATTGACATAGCAGACGACAGCCAGATCCTCATACGCTTTCCGAGCCTCCTGCACCGTCTCCTGCACCACCATATGCGCCATGGGGCAGTCCGCATCTCTATCCGGCATCAGCACAGTCTTGTCCGGGCTTAAGAGCTTCCCGCTCTCCCCCATGAAGGAGACCCCGCAGAACACAAGGATCTTATTCGGCAGCCCGGCCGCTAATTTACTCAGATAAAAAGAATCCCCCACATAGTCCGCGATCGCCTGGACTTCCGGCGCGACGTAATAGTGAGCCAAGATGACTGCGTCTTTCTCCTGCTTTAACTGTTCAATCTTCTCTCGTATATCCATTTTCCTCCTATTCCTGCCTGGTGACCCAATATCCCTTTCCAGCTATCCCCATGCAGGTCTTCCGAAAAGATCTGCATCAGGGATCCCCGCCGGCACATCAGATCGTCAGACAGGTATCCTCTCACTCAAAATACTGTATAGACAGTATAGCATATATCTTGACAGGTGACAAGACAGTATGGCATTTTCATCGCCTCTTCATCCCGCGTATCTTTGCTTTTGCCTCCGCGTCCACGGCCCTGGACTCTATGATCTTCTGCAGCGCTTTGTTATATGTAAGATTGTCCAGCGATGCACGTTTGAGGAATGACAGAACTTCCCCGGGAAAATGGATGTAAAAGATCGAGATTGCCCAGGCCACAGCCATCTTCACATAATACGCATCATGATGTATATTTTCCAGGATCCGCAGCGCAGCATCCCTGTACCGCTCCTCCACATAATAGTCCAGCAGCATCACAACGGCAAAACGGATCTGGTACTCCTCCCCCGCGCTGAAATAGGGCTGTATAAAAGCCCATATCTCTTCCGGGTATGTTTTGGCCAGCTTCAGCCCCGCGCAAAAACTGTCGCAGGTGGACCAGTTGTCGATCTTCGGCAGGAAATCCCGGATACGATCCAGCGTCTCGTCCACTGAAGCCTGGATCTTCCCGATCACCATCCCCTGCAGCATGATCTCCTCATAGCTGTCGTCCCGCGCCTGGGCCAGGTACATACGCCAATCCCCCTTCGCGATCTTGGCTGCCAGCCGCCGTAATCTGGGCAGACGGACACCCAGAAGGCTCTCCCGGGGGATGTTGGGGATCAGGGAACTGGCAAACTTTTGGAAGTCAGGCTCCGCCATCTCTTCCAAGATCCGCCGGATCACCTCCCCCTGGATCAGATCCGCCGCCGGATCATCCCCGGCGCTCCCCGCCCTCCTGGTCTCCGTCTCAAAAAGCCTCTGATCTTTCATCCGCTCACACCATCTGCTCCACCTGCCGCCTCAGTTCCTCCTCCTGGCGGCTCACCAGCAGTTCCCCGCTCTGGCGCGTGAACACCTCCTGGGGATGTTCCGCCAGAAAACGGCCGCAGGCCGGATCTTGGACCAGCGCCGCCGTAAAATATTGCCGCGCCGCTCCCACCGGCACATGTTCCAAAAGCGCATAAGCTTCCTCCATGCACACGGCCGCCTTTTCCACCAGCTCTCTCTCCTTCTCCCTGCGGATATCAAGCCGCTCCGTCAGGATATACGCGGACGCAGGCCCCGCGTGCTCCATCTCCGCTTCCTGCTGCCACTCCTCCAGGAAATACAGCAGGGCCTCTTCTTTCTCTTCCTCTTCCATGGTGATCAGCCCATGCTTGACATTGACCTGCAGCGCATTTTTTCGCCGGGTGATCTCCCCGTCGATATCTTTGACCAGGCAGGGCTTTTTCCCCTCCTGATAATCCTTGACCACCTGAGTGATATAGCGCGTCAGATCCCCATACGCGCCCCAGTCCTGGGCCCGCCCGATCACCTGGGCAGCCAGCACAGCGGCCACCGCCATGCACTCCCCGGCCCCGGCCGTTTTCAGCTTTTCCGCATTCTCACGGGTCGCCGCCGGATAGTTCTCCCTGTACGCCTGCTCATAATGGCTGAACAGCCCATAGAACAGGAAAAACTCCCGGGCGATACCGACAGAATGCAGATACTGCAAGATCAGATGCTCTGTGACCGTCTCCCCCATCTCCTCATACGCATACAGGATGCAGGAGAGATCCTCCCATCCCCTGGCTGTGACGAACGTCTTCTCCAGCTCCGTCTGCCCGATCTGGTAAAAAGACTGGGGATACACAGTCAAAAAAGCCGGGATGCTGGGATGGATGTCATTCTGGGCCGCATAGGTGCGCCAGATATCCAAGTCCGCCTGGATATCCATATATCTGACGCGGTCCAAGGTCACCACATCCATCTCCCGGACAGATCTGTTGTACTCCGGCGGGTTCCCCGCCCCCACGATCAGCCAGCCACTGGGGATCGGATGGCTGCCGAACGTCTTATTCTGCAAAAGCTGCAGCATCACCGGGGCCAGCGTCTCCGAGACACAGTTGATCTCATCAAGAAATAAGATCCCCGTCTCCTGCCCGGTCTCCTCCATCTCATCATAGATGGCGGCCACGATCTCACTCATGGTGTACTCCGTCACAGAATACTCCTTCCCCCCGTACTCCTTCTCTTTTAACACCGGCAGGCCGATCGCGCTCTGCCTGGTGTGATGGGTCATCGTATAGGACACCAGCCCCACCTGCTCCTCCTGGGCGATCTGGGTCATGATCGCCGTCTTGCCGATGCCTGGAGGCCCGATCAGCAGGATGGGCCGCTGCTTTTGTACCGGGATCCGATAATGGCTGCCGTCCGGCTCTTTCTGGGTGTAGGCACGCAATGTCCGCTTGATCTCTTCTTTCGCTTCCTGTATATCCATCTTCACTCCTCCACTCGATCCAAACAGAGTCTTATGATCCAATCCGGTACCTGCCCGGCCTGCTCCCCCTCGAGGAACTCCCGCCCCGCAAACACGAACGCTGTCTCGTAATCCGTGGGCTGCCTGGGATAGATACCGTCACCGTCTGTAAAATACAACAGGCCCTTCAGTTTTTTCAGGACCCTCTCACGTCTCAGCCGCTCCACGAGACGGAACACCGGCGTAAAATCCGTCCCGCCCCGCCCGACCACGGCCAGCTCCCGCTCATACCGCTGCCAGTCCTCCACACAGGTGATGGTCTGATGATCCTGGATCATGGAATCACACTGGATGATATGAACGTTCATCCTGCGGAAAAAATTTTCCCTCCTGGTGAGCAGCTCCCGCGTCACCTCCAAAAAACGGCGCACCAGGGCCAGTGAACAAGAACTGGACGTATCGATCGCGATCACCAGCTCCTCCACCCGCTGCGCCTCCATATACTCCAAGGGCTCGATCAGCGGCATATTCCCGTAACGCTCCAGTCCCAGGGTATAATAGATATAGTCAAAACTATCCTCATCCGTCTGGATCTCCTCCCGCACGGAAGAGAACCGTCTCAGATATTTCCTGAAATCATACCGCCCCTGTTTCCTCAGTTCCAGCAGATCCCGGCGGCTTCCCGGCGCAAAGCCGAAACGATGCCTCCTCGGCATCCGCAGCCGCTGTTCCCGGTATGCATCCGCCTGGGCCATCTTCGCCCGGATCCGCCGCAGATACGCTGCCTGCTCCCCGCCGTCGGCTCCAGGACTAGATCCCGATCCAGCCCCTGCACTCCCGTCCTCCCCAAAAGCCAGGGCTGCTGATGCGCCCACGGACATATCGCGCCCATACCAATACCCATGGAAATCCCCTGGCAGACATTTCAGGATATCTTCCGCCTCCGCCCGTTTCTTTAGATCCTCCTGCAGATACAGGCACACAGCAGACGGATCCTCCACGGCGACAGACTCCGGGAACAGCCCCAATAACCTGTCCACATGGCTCTCCCCGCCTCTCAGTCCGAGGGGAAGATCAAAGGCCCTCCCCCGCAGCGCCCATGCCGCCACATCACAGGAGATATCCCACAGTTCCCAGGAATACGGCTGCTCATACCCCGGCGGCTGTCTCAAAAGCTGCCCCCGGGGTTGCTCATCGGGATGCCCGCAGAGATGCATGACAAGATGCCCATAGAGGATATGCAGCATCATATGCAGATACAGTTCCCGCAATGTCCCTTCCCCGAAGCACTGCAGGATATATGGGACCTGCAGGCAGACCCTCAGCCCATCCGTACCGCTATATAGATGATCCGGCACAGTCTCCACCTGAAGATCCGAAAAAAACAGATGCAGATAGGGGATCGTCTGCGCCAGCGACTGCCCCGTGACCTCCCAGGCCCGGCGCGCCGCCCCCTCTCTGTCCGAGACGATCGGCGTCCTGGGCGGCGCGTCCAGCCCCATCAACAGGAGCCGGATCTCCGGGTCGGCCGTTCCCGCCTGCTCCAGAGCCTGCCGGCACTGCCTCTGCTGTACCAGTCCCAGCCTGAGAAACCGCCTCAATCTCATCGCATCTCCCTGCCCGGCCAAGCGCAACAGGGCCGGATAGGCCCGTTTTTTTAAATAGGCCCGATACGTCTGCTCCCACGCAGGCGAAAGCTCCGCTCCCGTCCCCTCATCCAACAGCCGCTCCAGCGCGATATCCAGCTTCAGCGCAGCCTGTTGGGAAGCCCTAAATTTCTCTTCTCTATCCATCACATTCATCACTCTGATACAGTACGATCGCCGACAAGGGCGGCAGTTCCAGATCCAGATAGCCGCCTTTTGCCGTCTCAGCCGCCTCCTCCTGGGTATAACCCTCCCGATAAGTGAGGATGAGCCGCCGCATGGACACATCCCGGAAACGGCTGACACCTACCTGCCATACAGGGATCTCCATGCGCATCACCGCCTGGCTGTTGTTGACCGCCACCACTGCCCGCTCTTTCATGGAAAACCGCCCATAGGCAATGCCCTGGTACTGGCAGCACAGGAATTTGATCGAGCCGGATACGAACACTCGATACTTTTTATGCATCGCGACCACATCCCGGTGGAACCGGATCAGCTCCTGGTCCTCCCGGCCCCAGGGATACGTCCTGCGGCTGTCCGGATCCGTAAACCCGCAGACCCCGGCTTCATCCCCATAATAGATCGTGGGCGCCCCCGGCCAGGTCATCTGGATCACCACCGCTTCCCGCATCACAGGCACACAGACCCCTTCTTCCGCCGCCTCACTGCCCAGGTGGGACAGCCGTCCCACTTTATGGTTGGTCCGGGTCAGGAATCTGGAATGGTCATGATTGGACAGTTCATTCATGGCCGTCATCTGGGACGGCATCAGAAACGCCGCCATATGATAGGACATGGCCTCAAAAAAATATGTCCCATTGCCATACAGATCTTCCCTGAACTCATCGCTGTGCTTCTCCATCCCTGTCAGAAACCAGGTCACCGGCTCCATGAACGCATCGTAGTTCATGATGCTGTCCCACTCATCCCCCTGCAGCCAGCCTTCCGCATTCCCATAATGCTCCGCTAAGATCAGCGCCTCCGGGTTGGCCTCCTTCACCGCCTTTCGGAAATCCTTCCAGAACTGGTGGTTGAACGCATTGCTGCGGCCTAAGTCCGCCGCCACATCCAGCCGCCATCCGTCCGCGTTAAACGGCGGGGACACCCATTTCTTCGCAATGTCCAGGATATACTGATACAGGATGGGGGACTGTTCGTAATTCAATTTCGGCAGGGTATCATGCCCCCACCACCCGTCGTAACTGTCATTATAGGGCCAGTGGTACCGATCCTCAAAATGAAAAAAATCCCGGTATGGACTGTCCTCCGACACAAAGGCCCCTTTCTCATAGCCCTCCTGATCCTCGTAGATACACTCCCGGTCCATCCATTTATTAAAAGAACCGCAATGATTGAATACCCCGTCCAAGATCACGCGCATCCCCCGCTTATGGATCTCCTCCACCAGCCGGATGAAGAGCTGGTCACTGGCCTCCAGGTTCACTTTATCCGTGACCCTGCAGATATAGCGGGTGGCATGTTTGTTGTCCGTATCCTCCGGATGGAGCAGTTCCCCTTCATCCTTTACGATCACCCCGATATGGGGATCTACGTGGTCATAATCCTGGATATCATACTTGTGGTTGCTGGGCGATACAAAGATCGGGTTCAGATACAGCACCTCCACGCCCAGATCCTGCAGGTAATCCAATTTATCCATCACCCCCTGCAGATCGCCGCCATAAAATTCCCGCACGCCCATGACAGCCGGCGGTTTGTTCCAGTCCTCCACCCTGACGCTGGACTCTCCTATATAAAAATATTCCCCTGTCAGCACATCGTTGGCGGGATCCCCGTTAAAAAAGCGATCCACATAGATCTGATACATCACAGCCCCTTTTGCCCATTCCGGTGTGGAAAAACCCGGCACGATGTTAAACAGATGCTCCTCCTGCTGCTCCGGGAACACCCCGTTGCGGTAATAATAACAGCGGATCTGCCCGGCGACGATCTCAAAGAAATAACCCATCGTCTCTTTGCCTGCCGTCACTTCCGCCTCATAATAGTCAAACCCGCCGTCGCGCTCTTCCACATGCATCGGGATCCTGAACCCCTGCACCACCAGATAGACTTCATCCACATTATTCCGGAGGGTCCGAAAACGGATCGTCACACGCTGACCCGGCTCTGGCTCCATGGGAGACTGATAGTTTTCCGTGCTGTCACTAAAAAGCGCATCTTTACTGAATACAGGCATCATCTGGAGGATATATTCCTGTCTCCTCTTTTTCTGCCTGCTGGATTGATAATGTTCATACATATTTTTCACTTTCCTTTTCTCTTCCCATGTTCCATTGTATTCCTGGTAAGGTCTGATATCAACAGATATCTCCCTGTATATCACTTTGGTGGTTGAATATCGCCAAAGTAATAGTAAAAGAGACAGCCGCCGGCTGTCTCTTTCGGAGAAGGTATTTCTCTCTTATGGGGTGTAGCAAAAACTATATAATGTATGGGGGTTTACGAGTATTATAATAGCACAGCCTCCCCTAAAAGTGTGCATGAATTTCACAGATTTTTTCCTTGTAATTTATGCACATTATACAAATAAGCTTTCAAACTCATCCCGATTGATCTTTTCCTTTTCCAAAAGCAGCTGGGCACAGCGTTCCAACACGTCCTTATGCTCCAGGATCATCTTCCTGGCTTTCTCATGGCATTCGTCGATGATACGTTTGATCTCGCCGTCGATGGTGCTGGCCACAGTCTCGCTGTAGCCCCGCGTGTGGGCCAGGTCCCTCCCGATGAAGACCTCATCGCCGTCCTCTCCATATGCGATCACGCCGATCTTCTCGGACATGCCGTACTTGGTCACCATGGCTTTCGCCGTCTGGGTCGCCTGCTTGATGTCACTGGACGCACCTGTGGTGATGTCGTCGAAGATCAGTTCCTCCGCCACGCGGCCGCCCAGCATGACTGTGATGTCCTGCAGCATCCGGCCCCTGGTGTTGAACATCTCATCCTTCTCCGGCAGCGGCATGGTATAGCCCGCCGCCCCCATCCCCGTGGGGATGATCGACACCGTATACACCGGACCCACATCGGGCAGGAGATGGAACAAGATCGCATGTCCTGCCTCGTGGTATGCGGTGATCCGTTTCTCCTTATCCGAGATCACCTTGCTCTTCTTCTCCGCCCCGATGCCCACCTTGATAAAGGACTTCTTGATGTCCTGCTGGGTCACATAGGAGCGGTCGTCTTTGGCCGTTAAGATCGCTGCCTCATTCAGAAGATTTTCCAGATCCGCCCCGGTAAACCCGGCGGTTGTCTGGGCGATCTGTTTCAGATCCACATCATCACCCAATGGCTTGCCCTTGGCGTGGACCTTTAAGATCTCCTCCCTGCCCTTCACATCCGGGCGGCCCACGGCCACTTTCCGGTCGAAACGGCCCGGGCGCAAGATCGCGGGATCCAATATATCCACCCGGTTTGTCGCTGCCATGACGATGATGCCCTCGTTCACGCCGAACCCGTCCATCTCCACCAGGAGCTGGTTCAGTGTCTGCTCGCGCTCGTCGTGGCCGCCGCCCATGCCGGTGCCTCTCTGGCGGGCCACCGCGTCGATCTCATCGATGAAGATGATGCAGGGCGCATTCTTCTTCCCTTCTTCAAAGAGGTCGCGGACACGGGACGCGCCCACGCCTACGAACATCTCCACAAAGTCCGAGCCGGAGATCGAAAAAAACGGCACACCCGCCTCTCCGGCCACCGCTTTTCCCAAGAGGGTCTTGCCGGTCCCGGGCGGTCCTACAAGTAATACACCCTTGGGTATCCGCGCCCCCACCTTCGTAAATTTCTGGGGATTTTTCAGGAAATCCACCACTTCCACCAGATCCTCTTTCTCCTCCTGCAGCCCCGCCACATGGGAGAAGTTGATCTTCTTGTCTTCCTCGGTGGACATCCGCGCGCGGCTCTTCCCGAAGTTCATCATCTTGGAATTGGAGCCGCCCCCGGACATCTGCCTGTTCATGAACACGAACATGAACACCACCAGGCCGCAGGTGATCAGCACCGGGAAGACCGTAGCGAAGATACTCTCCCGGGGCACATCGGCCACTTCCGGCGAGATACCATGACCCTCCAGATACTCTTCCACTTCCTTGATATCCGTCACATAAAAATGTTTCTGGCTGCCGTCCATCAGCTCCACCCGCACCTGCCCGGTGGGGTATTCTTTATTCGGATAGATCCGCACATCCAGCACCCTGTCTGCCTCCACCGCTTCTTCCAGCTCCGCCTTCGAGTAGCTCTCGCTATTCTCCATCTGCTGGCTCAAAAAAAGATATCCGGCGATCAGCACGATGACCAGCGCCAGATACATGCCTATCCTGCCCGTCGTTTGCCTATACACGATCCTTTACCTCCTTCATCCTTACGCCTGTCCCACGACTCCGATAAAAGGCAGATTCCGGTATCTCTGTGCGTGGTCGAGACCATAGCCCACCACGAACTCATCGGGGATCTCAAAACAGGTATAATCCACATCCACCGGCTCCACCCGCCGGTCCGGTTTGTCCAGGAGCGTGACCAGCCGCAGGCTTGCAGGCTTCCTGGCCTTCAATATATCGATCAGATAGTGCAGGGTCCGCCCGGAATCGATGATGTCCTCCACCAGCAGCACATCTTTTCCCTGCAGGGGCCCGTCCAGATCCTTGACGATCCGCACCACCCCGCTGGACTTGGTGTCATCCCCGTAACTGCTCACCGACATAAAATCCATCGTGACCGGGACCGTGATCCGCTTTGCCAGCTCGCAGGTGAAAAATACGCTCCCTTTGAGTATGCTGACCATATGCACCGTTTTCCCCTTATAGTCCGCACTGATCCGCGCCGCCATCTGCCGGACCTTCTGATCCACCTCTTCTTCTGGGATCAATACGCTGATCTTCTCCTCCATACCCATATCCTCCTTCGTATACCAATTCCAGAACCTCTTTCGTGTCTGGCTGTACTTTATATGCCTCGTTGATGCGGCCGCCCACCACCCATAAGACCTCCGGGCCCTGGGCGATCAGTACAGTCTGGTCCCTGGCCTGCCTCGGCACTTTGCAGTCGATGAAATATTCTTTGAGTTTCTTTTTCCCGCCGGAGGCATTGACCGTCAG
>Ga0224483_100390_pt1 | contig 13531 bp, 16 predicted proteins | sample hydfratestSal1_FD_181453 | JGI IMG/M metagenome (GOLD analysis project Ga0224483, IMG submission 181453) | Metatranscriptome of mouse feces microbial communities from Columbus University, Ohio, United States - Sal1 (Metagenome Metatranscriptome) ... | reverse complement strand
CTTTTCCTTGGCGTACCTCTTGGAACCGCTTAACTAACCGACATTGCCCCACAGATACCCTGTAACCGTAACAACATATGCCCCATAACCAAAAACAAATGCCCCGGCCTCTTTTCCTGATTATAAAACCCGAAAAAGAAACCGGGAACATGATTCTTACCACAGATCCAACTCTTCCTCTGTCAGCACTCGATCTACCAGATTCTTGATATTCTCTTCCAATGCAGGCTGGTAGCCATCCAGCACCTTGCCGCCCCGCGCCTGTCTGGCCTCTGCCTGAAACAGTTCCCAGTCCTCGCGATCCTCTGGCTGTCCGTTGACCAGATAAACCGGCCCGTCCCAATCATCCATCTCAATCACGAAGCTCCAGAGATTCTCAAACTCCATGCTCTGATCCTTCATCTGAAACAGATAGAAATCGCCGTTCTTCTCCTCAATCTCCAGCCACACGGTCTCTCCCTGCGGATCCTGATACAAAGTACTGCGTACTCCGTCCCCGGAAGGTGCGTCAAACTCTGCGGAAAGCTGAAATTTTTCCTCAGCCGGATCCCAGATGGCAATCTCCACCGGCCCCTTATCCGTCTCGGTGCCCTCCATCACCACCAGATCCGCATAATCATCCAGATTCAGATCCGCCAGCATAAAATAGAACTGTCTGTTGTCCGCCTCTGATGCCTCTGCGGCTTTCTTCGAATTCCTGCGGGTATTCTTCTTCTTCGTCGCCTTTTTCAGCTCCGACTTCACCGCCTTGCGGTAAGTGTCATAGCGCTCCACCTGCCGCCCGTCCGGCCCCACATATTTGTCGTCCTTGGTAAAGGTGTTGAAACACATGGCTCCGTCCTCACCCAAAAAGTACTTGTCCCCGCTGTCAGCATCCTTCACCCAGCCGGTCTTCATCCTTCCCTTGGCATCCACATAATAAATCTTTCCGTTGTCCTCGATCCACTCATCCTCCACCGGATCCCCCGGCGATTCACAGTAAGTCCAGTATTTGCCGTTCTCTGACAGCTCCCACTCTCCTGCCATGACAGGAAATGCTCCCGCCGCTGCCAAGAGGAAAGCTCCCAGAACGGCAGCTGCCTGCCTTTTCAACGCCGCACTCTCCACCTTTCTTACCTGCCGGCCGTATCACTGCCGCTTACTCTTCCAGCTTTTTCAGGTTCTCCTCAAAGCGCTCCAGAAGCCGGTCAATCACATGTACCAGGTTGCCGATCTCGGGCTTGGTCAGCTGCTCGTCTGCCCCCAGCTGCTCTCCCTTGATCCGCATCTGGTCATCGATCAGGGAAGAGAAAATCACTACCGGCAGATGCTTCAGCCTCGGATCATCCTTCACCAGCTTGGTCAGGCGGTGTCCGTCCATCTTCGGCATCTCGATATCCGTGATAATCAGGTTCACCTTGTCATAAAGATCGGAATCTCCCTGAATGGAGTGCAGGTAATCCCATGCCTCCTGCCCGTTATTAAAATTCTTCACATTCGTGAATCCGGCCCGCTCCAGCGCCTCGTCAATCATCTTCTGCAGCAGGATCGAATCCTCTGCAATCACCAGCGGACTCGAACAGATCGGGCGGTCACCCATCCGGTCTACCTCGGAAAGCTGGATCGTCGTCTCCGGGGCGATCTCTGCCACGATCTTCTCAAAGTCAAGGATCGTCACCAGCTCCCCGCCGCACTGGGCAATACCGGTAGCCACGCCCTCCTCTCCATGGGACAGCGTCTTATCCGGCTTCTGGATATCCCTCCAGGAGATCCGGCTGATCCCCTCGATGCTCTGTACACGGAAGGCTACCGTCATCTTGTTGAAATTGGTCACAATGAAAAGATCCCTTGACTGATGCTCCAGACGTTCATCTGTCAGATAGAGACCCAGGTCAATCACCGTAATCAGGATGTCACGGGGCTTGAAGATCCCCTCCACAGCCGGATGCGCATGCGGCATAACCTTGACTTTTTCTGACATCATGATCTCTTTCACCTTTGCCACATTGATCCCGTAGAATTCCCCCTGGATGGTAAACTTCATGATCTCAATCTCATTTGTCCCCGACTCTAACAGGATCCCCTCTTTTTCTTTCTCCATGTTCCTACACTCCTCTCTTCCTTACAGGCGTTTTTCCGGCTTGCCCACAGTACGGATGAACACTTCTCCGGTATTCACATTCAAAACCATGGTCCGTGCATAAGCGCCGCCGGTATCCTCCGCCGAAATCCGCATCCTCTCCTCCATCAGAACCTTTTTCACCATTGCCGCATTTCTCTGTCCGATATTGCCAAAATCCGAGTTCCCCTTGATATCGAACATCTTGGCTCCTCCCGCAATCTTCACTATGGTCCTGCTTTTCATCATGCCAAAAGCAGAAAGCTTGCGGATCGTCTCCCGGATCCCGCTGTCTGCATACTTAAAGACCTTGGTATCATTACTGTCATTCCTGGTCGGCAGCATAATGTGCAGAAGGCCGCCCAGTTTAATCGCGGGGTCGTAGAAGGTAATCCCAATACAGGAACCCAGCGCATAGGTAATCACCGTACCACCGCCCCTGGTGAACTTCATATCACCGATTCCTACCTTCAAATCCTTATCCGCCATTATAGAACTCCTAATTTCACTAAAATATTATTCAAAGACTCTATGTCCGGAAGCATCAGCAATCCGTCGGAAAGCTTGGTGCCGTCCATAATAAACTCCGCGTTTATGTACATCAGCTTATCTGTCTCATAGCCATATTCCGCAATCGGAACCGTCAGGACCCCGCCCAGCATATTCACCGTGGAGCTTGGAACGGACAGGTCAATCCCCACATCGACCAGCTGGGCAAAAGCGTTGACATAGGAACAGATGATAATGTTCCCCACTTCCTCCAAAGCCGAATAATCCAGCTCATCCATCTCCTCAAAGGACTCATATTTCCTGCCGATCAGCTTCTCCAGGACCACATTCGCCATGTCCAGCTTGAACACGAACAGCATCAGCCCATTCACCTCATTCGACATCTGAACCAGCGTTGCCGCCACCAGCTCCTCAATATTCCCCATCCGGTCTACCGTCTCTTCATAGCTTAACACACTGACCTCCGGAATCGAGATCCGGACCTCCTTCTGTAAGAGCTTTGAAAGGGACGTAGCCGCATGGCTGGTGCCGATACTGCTGATCTCCTTCATTACATCCAGTTCCTGAAGATTCATGTCCTCATAGCTTTTCAGTCTCTTAACCACCACTTGGCCTCCTGTTCGTTTCTGTTATCCGCGCAGGGAATTGATCGTAGTCTCGATCTCATCCGACGTGGTTACCATCTTGAGCGCGTAGGAATATGCCCGCTGACACTCGATCATCCTGACCATCTCCTTGGAAAGATCTGTCCCGGAACGCTCCAGCGCACTCGACACGATCTTCGCCCGCTCCACCAGCACCGGCTCCATCCCCTCCGGCGCCGCATATTCGTTATTCCCCACGCTGGTCAGGTGGCTGGGATTGGAGAAGGTATATACACTGATGCGCGGCTTATCCTCATCATCCTCGTCGTCCTCGTCATCCTCCTCCGGCTCATAATCCTCCTCCAGCATTGCCTGCAGCTTCTCAATATCCGGAACCTCTGCTTCCAGGGGCTCCCCGTTCTGGTCCAGAACCAGCTTGCCGTTGTCCGTGGTCAGGTAATAATTATCCTCCCACTGACCGCGGTGAAAGCTTCCGCTCCGCGTGTAGGTGATCTCACCGGTGGCCGGATCCTGCACCATAAAGAAGGCATTGTCCTCCGCAATGGCATAATCCAGCGGGCTGTTGGTCTGTGTCATCGCGCCCACATCATAGCTGGTGTAGGTTCTCTGCAGCCGCACGCCATTGCCTGCCATCAGATTCGTAACCGCTTCTTCAGAATCATTCAGGTTATAGTTCAGAAGATCAGAAAACACTGCCGTCTTGGGCTTATAACCGTCATTGTTAATATTGGCAAGGTTATTGGCAATCACACTCATCTTTGCCATACAGCTTCCGGCGCCCAGCGCACCCGTATAAAATGACTGATACATAGAATATCTCCTCCCTCACCCTTATAATCTTCCGACGTCCGTAGACGCCTTGCTGAGTATCTGGTCATACATCTTGAGCACCTGGGCAGCGCTTTGCAGCGCCCTCTGGGAGGACATCATAGAAACCATCTCCTCCACCATATCGACATTGGACTTCTCCACTGCCTTCCATAAGACAGAAGGAGACTCCACATCCTGTGCCTCGCCCGCATAAGAAAACACCCCGTAATCCTCTTTATGCAGCTGCTCATAGTCCTCAAAATCCACGACCCGGAGGGTTCCCAGATCCCGTGTCTCCACCGTGGTCTCCTCATCCTCAGACCCCCCGCCGCTGACCTCAGTGACCTTTATATGCCCGCTGCTGTCCACGGTAAAGTTCTCATTGTCGATCTGGATCGGGCCATCGGTTCCCTGCACCCTTCCCAGACCATTGAGCGCCAGATATCCTTCGTCATCCACCATAAAAGAACCGTTGCGCGTATAACGGGTTCCCATAGGGGTGTCCACACAGAAAAATCCCGGGCTTGCCAGGGCGAAATCAAAGATTCCGTCTGTTGTCTCAAAACTTCCCTGCTCATAATTCACATAGGTCTGGTCTGCCGCACGGATCTTGGAGGTAGTTGCCAGCGGCTCCGCCCCTTCCTTATAACGCTTCCCTGTACGGTAAAGCATCTCCTCCTGAAAGGTCGTGCTGACCATCTTATCCCGCTTGTAGCCAGGCGTCTGAATATTCACCATATTATTACTGATCACATTCAGGTTCCGGCTTTGGGTCAGCATACCGGATGTCAGATTATAAAATCCCTGATACATGGCTGTCTCCTCCTTCAATTTATGTCTTTTGGCTATCGATAATTACTCATATATGCCTTCAGCTTGCGTATCGCTGAGCTGTGGATCTGAGAAATGCGTGGTTCGCTGACATTCAGAATCTGGGCAATCTGCCCCATGTTCAGCTCTTCCACATAGTACAAAGAAACCACCAGCTTCTCCTTCTCCTTCAGGCTGTTGACGGCCTCTGTAAGGATCTGGCGGGACTCCTCTTTCAGAAATGCCTTCTCCGGCTGGGAATCCGCGTCTGAGCTGGACAACTGCATGGACTGATGCTCCCCCTCGTCATCCGTAATCATATCCAGTGACAGGACATTCATCATCACACTCATCCGCTGAATCTTCCGGTACTTGCGGATATCCATCCCTATCTGCTCTGCGATCTGCTCATCCGAAGGCGGAACTCCCAATGTCCTCTCCAACTCCAGGCGGACGTTCTCCATTGCCTTGACCTGCTTGCGGAAATCTCGCGGCATCCAGTCATTCTTGCGGACCAGGTCAATGATCATCCCCCGAATCCTGCGCGAGATAAAAGTCTCAAACTTATTATCCCGCTCCGGGTCGTATCTGTCAATACCTTTCATGATGGCAATCACGCCTTCATTGATAATATCCTCCATCTGAAGCGTGCCTGCATAGACACTGCGCATCTGCAGGGCAATCGTCTTTACAATATAGAGATGACGGAGAGTCAGCGCCTGCTTTACTTCCAGCTGTCCGTCTCTGCGATACATCTCCAGAAGCTCTTCATTCGTCTTCTCTTCCAGATAATCTGCCGGCATCATCTCCATCACCTCCCCCTCTTCCCTCAGGCACCTTTTCTCCCCGTCGTGTCAAGGGTCAGGCTGCCGATGGACTGAATCTGCACATTATTCGAAATCTCATTAAAAGATAATACCCGGACATTCGGATAAAACTGATCAATCAGCCGGTAGAAATGGACCCTCATCACCTGGGAAGTCAGGATAACCGGATTCTGGGAGAGGCCGCTGAACTTTTTCAGCTGCACCGTAATCTGGTTCACCAGACTCTGCAGCACATCCGGACTCAATGCCAGATAGTAACCACGCTCTCCCTTAGCCAGACAGCTCACCATCGTCCGCTCCAGCTCCGCATCCATGGTAATCACCTTCATGCTGCCGTCCTCACAATACATGCGGGTAATCGTACGCTTCAGGGCTGCACGGATATTCTCAATCAACGCATCTACATCCTTCGGCGGCATCCCCGTATCGGATATTGTCTCGATGATGGTCTCGATAATCGTCTCCAGATCCTTGATCGGGACGCCTTCCTTTAACAGGCTGGTAAGAATCTTCTGAAACAGGCTGTAGCTGATTACGTTCGGGAACGCCTCCTCCACCAGCTCCGGCGACGCCTTGCGGATATTTTCCACCAGATGGATCACCTCCTGGCGGGTAATCAGTTCATGGGCATGCTGCTTGACAACCTCCGACAAATGAGTTACCAGCACGGAGAGCGGGTCAATCACCGTGTACCCGTATATCTCCGCCATCTCCCGGTCTTCCGGCCGGATCCAGCGGCTGGGAATCCCGTAAGCCGGCTCAATGGTCTCAATGCCATCGATCTCCTTCTCCGGGTTCTCCGGATCCAAAGCCAGGAAATAATCCACCAGAATCTCTCCCCTGGCCACTTCCTCCCCCTTGATCTTGATGCAGTACTGATTCGTATTCAGTCCCGAGCTGTCCCGCAGCCGGATAGACGGAATCACAAACCCCATATCCTGCGCATACTGTCTCCGGAAGATGATGATCCGGTTAATCAGACGTCCTCCCACGGATTCGTCTACCAGAGGAATCAGGCTATATCCGAATTCCATCTCAATCGCCTCCACCGCAAGCAAGGTGTAGACGTTGTTCACATCCTTATAGTATTCCTCCTCACTGACCGGCCTCGGCGCCTCCTCCTCGGGAGCATTCTCAGCCAGCTCCGGCTCTGCTCCCCGGACACCCGGCGTCCCGAAGGCCCCGGCCAGCGCCATCCCCGGCTCTGCCTTGATCCTCCGCGACAGATAATAACCGCCCCCGATCAGCCCTACAGAAATGATCAGAAGCTGGATCACCGGCATTCCCGGAACTACAGTCAGCACGGCAATCACAATACCGCTGATCATAATCGCGGTCGGCTGTCCCATGAACTGCTTGGATACATCCTCATTGAGGCTGCCCTCGGAGACCGCACGCGTAACGATCATGCCGGTAGCCGTGGAAATCAGCAGGGACGGGATCTGTCCTACCAGACCGTCACCCACCGTTGCGATCGAATAGGTGCTCAGTACATCCCCGATCGTTCCGCCTCCCTGGACAATTCCTATGATACTGCCCCCGATCAGATTGATGGCTGTCGTGATCAGAGACATCACCGAATCGCCCTTTACAATCTTGGTGGCACCATCCATGGAACCATAAAAGTCAGCCTCACGCTGAATCTTCTCACGCCTGATTTTAGCCTGCTGCTCATTGATCAGTCCGGAATTCAGATCCGCGTCAATGGCCATCTGTTTTCCCGGCATGGCATCCAGGGTGAATCTTGCCGCTACCTCGGATACACGCTCCGCACCCTTGGTAATAACAATAAACTGCATCAACACGATGATCATGTAGATGATCATACCGACTACCACGTTCCCCTGGAGCACAAAATCACCAAAAGCCTTGATAATCTGGCCGGAAGAACCGGAATGAGAAAGAATATTCCGTGTGGTAGAGACATTGATTCCCAGGCGGAACAATGTCGTGATCAGCAGCAGTGAAGGAAATATAGAAAACTCCAGCGGCTCCCGGATGGTCATCGTGGTCACCAGAATCATCATCGAAAGCGACATGTTGATGATGATGGCCACATCCACCAGCGCCGCCGGCAGCGGTATAATCAATAACAGGACAATGGTAAGTACAAACAGTACCACCGAATAGCTCAGTAACTTTTTCATCGCAACTCCATCCGTCAATCGTAATCGGTATTCCAAATCTATCGAAGCATATCCTCCCTGTGGCTCTCCCGATAAATATATACCAGAATCTCTGCCACCGCTCCGTAAAACTCTGCCGGAATTTCGCGATCCAGCTCACAGGACGCATAGAGCGCCCTCGCCAACGGCCGGTTCTCGATCACAAACACACCATGCTCTTCACCGACCCGTATAATTCTCAATGCCAGCTCATCCTGCCCCTTGGCAAGCACCACCGGCGCCCCGTTCTTTTCCGGGTCGTATTTCAGCGCCACCGCGAAATGAGTCGGGTTTCTCACAATCACATCCGCCTCGGGAACCTTCTGCATCATACGGCTCATCGCCATCTGACGCTGCAGCTTCCGGATTCTCCCTTTGATCTCCGGATTCCCCTCAGTCATCTTATATTCTTCCTTTACCTCCTGCTTGGTCATCTTGAGATTGTTCTCGTAATCCCATCTCTGGTAAAGGTAATCAAAAAACGCTACTACCGTAAAAGCAATGCAGACCTTTACTACCAGCTCAAACACCAGCCGGAGCATCTCTGCCGCGGATAACAGCACCTGCATATCCAGCATCTGGGAGATCTCAACCAGATCCGTGCGCAGCAGGTTATAAAGCAATGCCATCAGCAAGGTAATCTTAATCAGGTTCTTCGCCAGATCCACCAGCTTTTTAATGCCGAACATCCGCTTGATCCCATTGATCGGATTCATCTTGCTGAATTTGGGGCGAAGCGACTGAAAGCTGATATTGAACCGCGTCTGCACCCCATGCGCCAGGATCCCCAGCGCCATGGATGCCAGCAGAATCGGCATCGAACACTTCAGCGTCGCCACTATCATGTAAATATAGATATGAGGTGAGGAATCCAGAGGATTATCTGTCCCTACCTTTGTAAAAAAATAAACCATACAATCCCGTATGGTTTCATACAGGAACGGAAGGCACAGCCTGATCATACAAAACACACCGAACAGCATCACGACTGTCACAGCATCCCGGCTCTGAAATACATTTCCCTCTTTGCGGGCATCCTTTCGCCGTTTACTGGTTGGCTGCTCAGTCTTTTCCTGTCCGTTTGACTCCGCCAAGCTCACCACTCCCTTCTGTCATACCGGAAGCCTTCCCCGGTCCGGGCTGCTTTGGCCCCTCGGCCGAAAAACCCTTACCCCATAAGCGCCAGGAGGCGCTGCATGTAAAGAAACATATCATCAATCATCCTATACAGTCTGGCTGCCATCGGGCTGAACATATACACAAGCATCATCAGTCCGACAATGATCTTGACCTGGAAATTGACAGCAAAGACATTGATCTGAGGAATCATCCTCATCAAAATTCCCACTGCCGCCTCGGTTACCAGCTCCATGGCTATCACCGGAAAGGCAAATTGAAAACCTGCCACAATGCTGGTGAAAAAAATCTCCGACATCAGCTGGGCAAGCTCCGGGCGAATCACCACCTCCCCGAAAGGAATCAGCCTCGCTGAGGTGAAAAACAGAGCGATCAGACGCACATGCCCGTCCACTGCCAGAAAAATCATTGCCAGAAAGGCATAATACAGGCCAGACGTAATCGTCATCTGAGTATTATACTGCGGATCATAGACCTGAGCCATCGACAATCCCATGGTATTATCCATGATTGCCGAGGCAAACCGGACAATGGCAAACATCAGCTCCATGGAAAACCCCATCACAAAGCCAAGCATCAGCTCCTTAATCAGCATAATCCCATATTCCAGCATATTTACGGGCTGATGATTCAGTGTGCCGCCCACCCCTGCATACATCATCAGGGACAGCACAAAGATCAGGGCTCCTTTCGCCAGTCTGGGATAATTGGTCCGTCCGAAAATCGGGTTAAAAGCGATCGCCCCGCTCATCCGCATAAACACCAGGGCAAACAAAATAAACATGATTCATCAGCCCCCCATCAGGGACATCATCAACCTGGTAAAATCCTGCAGCATCGCCAGGATCGTACTTCCCAGAAATCCCATGACTGCCAGGATCGACAGGAATTTCGGCACAAAGGTAAGCGTCTGCTCATTGATCTGCGTTGCCGCCTGAAAAATGGCAATCAACACACCCACCACCATACTGATCAGCAAAAACGGCATCGTCAGCCGTACCGCCAGCTGAAAGGTATCATACATAATATCCAGAATCTGTAAGTCTGACATGGCCGATCCTCCTTCCTTTGGCGCTAACGAAAGCTCGTCACAATACTTTCAAACAACAGTTCCCAGCCGTTCACAGTCACAAAAAGCAGCAGCTTAAAGGGCAGGGAAATCATCGCCGGCGGAAGCATGACCATACCCATGGACATCAGTGTCGTGGAAACAATGATATCTACAAGCAGAAACGGCAGATAGATCAGAAATCCCGCCAGAAACCCCGCCTTGAGTTCACTGGTCATAAATGCCGGAACCACTACAGTCAGAGGATAGTCCTGAGGATTCTCCTGCACCGGAGTATCTGACAGACGAAGAAAGGTCTCCATGGTATTCGCCTCTGTGTTGCGAAGCATGAAATCCTTCAGCGGCACGATCATCCGCTCCACTGCCTCTTCCTGGGAGATCTCCTCCCGAAGATATGGCTGATAGGCTTCTGCGTTGATCCGATCCAGAACCGGACTCATAATATACAGTGTCAGAAAAAGCGCAATTCCCACCAGTACCATATTCGGCGGGGCCTGCTGGACACCCATTGCATTCCTGGTAAAGGACAAGATGATGATCGTCCTGGTAAAGGATGTCATCATAACAACAATCGACGGCAGCAATGCTGCCAGGGTAAGCAAAAGGATCAAGTCCAGGACAGGGACATTTCCGCCATTCAATTGTGTCAGAAGGTCATTCATCACTTTCCCCTCCCTTTTTTCCGGTACGTCCAAGCTGCTTCTTCAGCAGCTCTTGAAAGGGAAACAAAGTTCCCGCGGGAAGCTCCGTCGGCTGCCCTGTCTCGAATTCGCCATCCACCTTTGACAAAAGCTGAATTCCTGCCGGACTGACGCCAATCAGGAAATGATCCCCTCCCACCTTCACAAGAAGGATGCTCCGGTCCCTTCCCACCTGCAGCTGTCCGACCAGACGGATATTGCCACTCCCGGAGAATTGCCCCCACTGCTTTCCCAGCAGGCGGCTGCACCACCAGGCCATCACCAATACAAGAATCACCGTCAGCATTGCATGAAAAAATGTCAGCATCTTATAAGCTTTCCGGATTCAGTTCCCTTGTCACAATCTCAGTAACACGGATGCCAAAGTTATCTTCCACCACCACGATATCTCCCTTGGCGATGCACTGGCCGTTCACGAACAGATCCACCTGTTCTCCTGCCATCTTATCCAAAACGACCAGGGTTCCCTGGGTAAACTCCAGAATATCCTTAACCAGCCGCTTGGTCCTCCCGATCTCCACGGATACCTCCAGAGGCACCTTCATCAGCATCTCCTGGTTGGTCTTGTCCTCTTCTCCCTCTCCGGCGCCGTCCTGAATCTGCGGTGACGCCAAAGGCCGGATAATCGAACCGCCCGCATTGGATGCGGACGACTCTGCAGAGGACGCCGTCCTGGTATTCTTCATCATTTCCATCATCTGCATCTGCGTCTGCTGCATCTGGTTGAGGAGCTGAATCATCATGGGATCCATCCCTGCAGAAGGATAGGGATAATACGGCTGCTGCATCCCCTGCATAGCCGGATCGGCCGCCTGGGCCATGGGCTGTACCGGCTGCGCCATTGGCTGTACCGGCGGGACTGCGGGTGCAGGTGCGGGCTCTGCCTGTATCTGCGGCTCCGGCGCTGCCTGCATTACCGGCTCCGGCTGCATTACCGGTTCCGGTTCTGGTTCCGGCTGCACTACCGGTTCCGGCTGCACTACCGGCTCCGGTTCCGGCGCTGCCGCCTCCGCCGATAAGCCAAGAGAATCCGCAAATGGCTCGAGCAGCCTCTTGGCCAGCTTCCTCGGCATGATGTTCATAAACTCACTGTTAAGCTTATCTTCAATCTCCAGCCGGAAACGCACCACTACCATTCCGTCCGCTTCGACAAAATACTTGTTTTTAAACTCCTCCGGCTCACCGATCTCAAAAGATTTCGGCGTCGATATATTTACAATAGTGCCCAAAAACTCCGACAGCGCCGTAGCCGAGGACCCCATCATCTGATTCATCACTTCACAGATCGCACTGACATACAGCTCATCCATCTCGAATTCCGCTTCCGGTATGTCGCCGCCCATCATGGTGCTCACAATAATCCGGATATCCTCCTTGCGGAACATCATGATGTTCTTGCCTTCCAAACCTTCCACATAACTGATCTCAACACCAATAGCCGGTTCCAGACGTTTGAATTCAAATTGTTCTTTCGTCTGGACCAGCACCACGGGCGTTGTGATATTCACTTTTGTCCCCAGCATGGTAGAAACTGCTGTCGCTGATGCCCCGAGGCTGATATTCATAATCTCGCCTATGGCATCCAGCTCCATTTCGTTAAAGCTGCTAGCGCCCATTTTTCTTCAATCTCCTTTTATCCTTTTTTTTCAACGCGCGGAACATTATTTTCCAATTTCCAGCGCCTTCTGCGCCATCAGCTTCATTGCGTTCAGAGCCGTAACATTCGCCTCGTAGGACCGGGTTGCCGACATGCTGTCCACCGTCTCTTTCAACAGATCCACATTCGGCATTGTCACAAAACCATTCTCATCCGCATCCGGATGACCCGGATTGTATACCTGCTTCATCTCACGGTCATCCTCGATAATCCCTGCCACACGGACTCCTGCATTCCTGCCGGAAAAGCCTTTTCCTGCGGATGCATTGTGCAGCGCTTCCTTAAAGGAACCGGCACCGAAGCTCTCAAAAAGCACATCTTTCCTGCGGTATGCGCCGCCGCCCTCTGTCCGGGTTGTATCAATATTCGCAATATTCTCCGCTGCAATGTCCATCCGGACACGCTGGGCGCTCAAAGCAGACGCACTGATATCAAAAGAACTCAAAAAAGCCATCTGTCATTCCTCCTGCCCGATATTAGCTGCCTAAAATCGCCTGCGCTGTCTGAACGATACGATCCGCATTAAACGGCTTTACAATAAAATCCCGCGCACCGGACTTGATGGCATCTACCACCATTCCCTCCTGGCCCATGGCCGTGCACATCACAATCTTGGCATTCGGATCATCCTCGCGGATCTTCTTAAGAGCCTGAAGTCCGTCCATATTCGGCATGGTAATATCCATAAATACCATATCCGGCTTCTCCTCGGCATACTTCTTCACTGCCTCTGCCCCATCCTGAGCCTCTATAATATTATCATATCCGCTTTTGGTCAAGGCATTTTTCACCATCATTCTCATAAATGCAGCGTCATCTACCAACATAATCTTAGGCATTGTGTTCCCCTCTCTCTTTTAAATAATATTATGATATAATTTTAATATCAACCGTACATAATATCAACAGAAAAATTGCCGATTATCCTTCTAAAACCTGCGATTCTTCTGTAGCAGCTGCCTCGTCCCCTTCCAGTTCCTCTGATTCATAGAGTCTCTGGTTAATCCGGATAGCCACATTCTTCTTATAGATACCCATCTTACCGGTAAACCATGCCTGCCGGCCGACATAAAGCTTCACATCGCGGTCTTTCGGCTTGTTCATATCGATTACATCGCCCACCTTCAGATGGTAAATATCGT